>Ga0209935_1000509_pt1 | contig 93287 bp, 75 predicted proteins | sample ThiBio_1000_plan_2_FD_183958 | JGI IMG/M metagenome (GOLD analysis project Ga0209935, IMG submission 183958) | Wastewater bioreactor microbial communities from Cape Town, South Africa - Thiocy_cont_1000_plan (SPAdes) | ecosystem: Engineered > Bioreactor > Thiocyanate-remediating >... | reverse complement strand
TCTCCTCGTTCAATGGCTCTCAACACCCTCTCGCGTAAATCTTGGGAATAGGCTTGCATGATCATCCTCCTTTAATACACGGATATCATACACTATAATGTAAAAACTTAAATCAAAAATGCTCTAGCAACTCTGCTGTTTGTACAACTTCTGCGGTTGCGTCTAGCTCTTTAGGCTTACTCTCTTTCTTTTTAGGTTTTTTCTTTTTGCTGTGTATCTTTTTTTTCTTTGATATGGTTTTCTTAGGTATATCGTCTTCCATGGAAAAAGCTGGTGTCATCATAAAAGAAAACAAACTTATAAGAATTACCAAGGTCTTATAAGGAAGCGCAGAACACAAATAATTAACTATCATAGAAGTTACTCCTGAAACACAATCTTTTATGGAAAAATTTTCATACTAATATCAATTAAAATAAAATCATCACTATTCTCTAATTTGAATTATTATATATATAATGTTCTCTTTTTCATTTGCAAATAAATATTTTATTTGGTGGTAATACTTGTGGTTTGTTGCAAAAAAGATTGCCTGAATTTAAATAATAACAAAATTTTGATCACAAAAGTAAATTTAAATGGTTTCCCGTTAAAAATCTAATTTCAGATAAATTATAAGAAAAAAGTAAGGGAATGAACAGAGAGATCAATTAGAAATGGATAAGAAGAAGAGCTGGAAGAAGAATTAATCGGCTAAGTTCTGAAAATATTTGGACGGAAAGATCCTAAAACCGCTTCTTTGGGAATCAGAAGCCGTTTCAAAAATAATTTTGATCACCCTCGCAGCAGAGGATTAAACAGGCACAGAAACCTCTTTAACTGCTTTTAGGGTGAACGATTATATCTATCCAAGAAGAGAACCAAGAGTGAGAAAAACTATGCGCGCTTTGCGAAAATAAAGTAAACTGAACTCAGAAAGAACTTTATCAAGTTATGAATATGTAAAGAAAACCTCAAGGAAGCCCTTCTCTTATAAATTAAGGTCGTTCATTGTGTTTGTGTTTTAAGAATTTGAAGTAGCTCCTTATTAGTCTTTTGCACTTCATTCTCACAAAGTTTGCACAGAAGATCCCATTGTTTCTTTTCACTATGAGCAGGAATGGATGAAGCTTGATGTGTAGGTGTGGAGTTCGGGACATCAATTATTTTTTTATAGGATGTAGCGATTCCAGGGTTTTCAAGCGGATTTTTAAGTTTAGAGAATCGACTTATAAATGTGCTCCTAGCGCTGTTGCAAATATTCAAATCATGCGAAAGTGTTCTTAATTTTTGCTCAATATTTTTTTGTTCCAGCCTGTCGTCCTTATATAAGTCAATTGTCTCTCTGAGGCTTGTATAAATTTCTTGTCTTTTATTCACAGAATTTTTGGTAACATCCATGAATTTAATGATATCTGGAAGATGAGAAACAACATTTTGATGATCTCTCGAATACCCACTTGTTTCTAAATCTGGTCCAGACCGTGAAAAAATGATAAGAAGGAAAACAAGAAGAAAGAAAATTCCCCAAAGGAGGAAGAACCCCCATTCCTTAACGGCTTTTGCCCATACGAAAGCTTTTGCTGGGACATTGTAATCTTCCTTGAAGAAATCTACAATTTTTTCGATGGAAGTTTGATTTTTTGAATTACTCATTTTTTCTTCTCGTTTTTTATTACTTAAATTGATTGTCTTCAGAGACCATACATTTCGCTAAGAATTGAGTAAAGGGGATGATATTCTGCTGAACGCTTGCCTCTTCCAATGCTTCAAAATAAATCGCTCGATCTTGTATGGGGATTATCGTCCAAGGATATCCTCCAGTTGCTAGCATTAAATTCATAAGGAAACGGGCTATACGACCATTCCCATCCATATAAGGATGAATATAGACAAACAAAAAATGGCCAAGAACAATCCTGACTTCATGACTTGGCTCGTCTTTTAATAGGTTAAAAAATGTTGGCATAAGTTCACGAACAGTTTCTCGACTTGGAGGGACATGCCGTGAATGCCTGATAAATACTTGATCATTACGATATCCTGCGAGGTGACTGAGGCGTAGAATTCCTGCAATAACACTGGGGGCAAACAATTCGCGATACCATATACCATGGTCATTTTCAGCGACGCTTCCAGGGTTTTCTCCTTCGAGGATTTTTTTAAGGCTCATTTTAACAGCTTGGAACGCTTGCCAATACCCTCGCGCTGCAAGAGCGTCTTTATATTCCCTATCTTTCTCGTTCTCGTCAGGATCCCAAACTCCCTTAGAGACGCGTTCAATCAGCTCTGGACTCACGCGGTAGCCTTCGATTGAAAGAGAATGATAGGCATCTCTCACATAAATATCTTCTATTTGTTGAAGTGTTTCATTTAGGGCCTTTATTTTGTATTTTCCCTTTGGGAAGTTTCCTAAAATGGGATGTCGCATTTCCTGCCACATCAGGCAAAGTCGTGTGATCGCGGGATGGCTATCTTTCCTTAGAGAAAATTCAGGCATCAACTTACTAAAGGGATCTTCTTCACGAACGTCATATCCAGCAGCACGCATCGTGGCCAAAATATCATCCGCTATTTTATCACGTCCTATATTACGAAAAGCCCCAGCAAGTCGTCCTGCAACCTTACTATGTCCGCCTTCTAGGAGTAGCTCCAAAATGTGTGAAGCCTCTGTTAAGCTGGCAAGAACGGATCGTACTTCTGCTGGATATTGATTAAAATAATTTTGACTACAGGCAACAAGCGCTGCTGGAATTGAAAAAACACGAATGTCTGCAAGCTCCTCTATATCATTATCTTTTGGCATATTAGCTCGCATATCCAGGAGAGATGTTTCGTAGAGGAGGGGAGTAACATTGTTACCTGCCTTAGGAGAATGGATGATAAGTTGCTTTGGGATGGTTTTGTTGCTGGCATGCAAGCTCAGAGACTGCTCTGGAGATATGCACCATGATGTTCCAAAGCGGCTTTTTAAGTATCCTGAACAAAAGTCCCAATATGAAGCATACCAGCCTGTACTTTCTCCAGCTGTTTCATCAGGGCGCGTGGGTATATACCAGCCTTTAAGAACTTCGCGAATAAATCCGTTGGATAAAAGGCGTTGCCGATGAGTTCGTGAAAGGGCAGAGGAGCGAATAACAATGCCTCCTTGACTTTGGAGTTCTCTTAAGATCTTAAGGGATTGGGCTAGTTTTTCACTCGGTTTTGCCATTGGGAAGGGTCTCTGTCTTTTTACTCGTTTTTTGCGCTACAACTTTATTAGTTTTTTATGTTGTATCATATTTAGTTTATCGTGTAAAGTTTCAATGAAAGATGCTTAATTTTAGCTTTGTTCGGCAGAAAGTTAGGTATTGGATTTAATAAATTGATAGGTTATTTCACCTTACTCATATCAAACATACGTAGATCTCGAATAACCTTAATGATTAAATACTTACCTTTAAAAGATTCTCTTTTAAATAGCTTGTCTTTAAATGGCCATCAACTTTATTTATAATAAACAATAAGGGAGTAAAAATACCTTCGCCTCAATCGCATAAGTATATCTAATATGGTCAGAATCACATATCAGTTAATCAAGTTTCTCAACAATGGCATAGGTTGAAGGTATATCAACGGTGCAGAACATCTCATCCAACTCAGATAAATTATTTTGCACGTTTTCCATAATGTTAAACTTAACAATATTAGGCTCTCGATCTTTTAAAGTTACTGTAACTTCTTCCCCTTCTCGTTCGTATGATGATACATATGGGGGAGCCTTATTTTGAATACCAATTCTTTCTGCTCTTTTATAATGAAAAATGTACCTATCAGCATTTTCATAAATTGCAATTCTTATGTCTGATCTGCTATTTTGTTTTACTCAATCTTCTTTTTCTAGTAGAGTTAAGTAAAGGCCAGTAGCAATATCTTTTGGAAGAAGCTGAAAAATAAATTTGCCTCCTTTTTGTAAAGAACTATATATAGCGGATAAAACTCGTGGAGTTAATACATCAGGAGGAAGATATTCTGCATAAACTAAGTTAAAAACTGGTCGTTGTGAGAGGAGAGTACACACCTCCTCGCTTTTTATATCTCCCGTTAAATCTGGCTCTCGAGCTGCACTTTTATCTATTGTATACCACCCTATATGTTTATGAAATTCTCCTTTACCATTTATATCATGTGAAGAATTTGGCCCTCGCCCAGGGTGTATAACATAATCAGCTCCAGGGGCATGACTACAACCAAGAAGCATTTTTATCGGTTTGCCAGCCTTAATCCTTTCTTCAGCATACTGTCTATAGGAATACTTATCGTAGCTTTAGTAAAATGATCATCTTTATTCTCCATTGCATAACAAGGTGAGAAAGTGATTAAAAATGAAAGTAAGAATAAAATTTTCATAGTTTTTCTCCCTATTTTTAATTACTTTATCATTGCATTTGTCATCACCACAATAGAATTTTATACTCAATCTTACCCAGAGCAAAACAGGTGTGATTAAAAGAATTCTCCAATGGCCATCTCAATCATCATTGTGTATAACCGCTCTGGGTCTGAATTTTAAAACTTGGTACTTCTATGAGCGCCTTAGTACACAAGATTTTCAGAGCTCAACAACCTTGTTTCGCAGTTTCCGTAGTAGAACCTTTATTATATCTATTGAAGAAATCTTGAAATTTGCAGAGAGTGCTGCGTAAAGTACAGATATAAGGAGAGATAAGCATTAGTTGCCTGTCACATTTGGTACACACCAAAAAGGGTGGGTGGACAGAGGGATTTAAATATGGTAAACATTTTTATTTACTAATTAGTAACTTGTAAATATTTTTGTTTAATCACATAACTACTAAATAACAAGGAGAAAAAAATGATAAAAATTAATAATTTAAAAAAGCCTCTGAGTAATGTAACTTTGTTCCTCATGCTTATTGGACTAATGTCTGCTTCACCAGCATTTACAATGGAAAGCGATGATGATAGTTCAGTAAGTAGGAGAAAATATAAGAAGAAGAAAAATCGATCCCCACGATATAGCGATAGTCAGCGTAGTTTAGTCAAGCATAAAGATCAACAAGATTCAGAGGAAGAACAAGGGCATACCGATACAGTTGCACTTCAAATGCAGCAAGATTCAGAGGAAGAAGAAGGACTTCTTGAGTTCTTTCAATTAGTTGATATTACTGTAGAAGATCTAATAAAAGTTGTTCCTCAAGAGAACATCAAGACTTTCAAGAAAAAATTTGAATTGGATAAGAAACAATCTAAATATATAGACGATTTGAGAGATAATTATCGAGAAGAAAAAGAACAACAAAAAAAGGTTGAAAATGAGGGAAAAAAGAAAAGTAAACCTCAACTTTCCAAATTAAGTTTTAAACGCCATGATAGTATACCTTGGCATAAGAGTCGGAATAACCAAATAAGGGCTGCTAAAATATTGGGAATACCTGTACATCATAGCTATAAAGAGTCAGAAAATTATCGTATTTTTAATGAATTTATAATGGAAAGCACCAATGCGATTTCAAACAGTTTAGATTGTATACATGTAATACGAGAACAACTTATTGCGCAAAATAAGAAAAAGAGAGAATTAGAAGAAGCAAATGCAAAGTTAGACGAAGCATATGCAATCGTTAAGAGACAAAATGAAAAATGGGAAAAAAAGCTTGACAAATCAAGTAAATCAAAACGCAAGCCTAAGAACCGAAGGAATCAAAGTTCTGAAGACTCCTCGAACAGTGATAGTGGGTCAGACTAATTTTACAACATAAATAAAAAGAAATTAATGCCTATCGAGGAAGGGAGGCTTAATAATTGATGATAGGTGTGATTATGTTTATAATCACACCTATCGGATAAAGGCCATAATCACAAAGGATTTACAATTATGCCTAAAAATCTCCCTTTGCAGGTTAACCAAGATTATAAGAGCTTTCTTCAAGAAATAAAAAATCGGATAAAATCAACAAGATTGCAAGCTTTCTTGGTTGTAAATCAGGAAGTTATTAAGTGTAATTTGCACACATGAAGAAATTTGCTGAAGCTTATGCGACTCTTAAAATCATCCAAGCATTGCTTGGACGATTACCTTGGATCCATAATCTTGTTCTTTTAGAACGCATAAAAGAACCTCAAGCTAGACCAAAAGTACCTTAACGAAAAAAGAATAATGGAACAAAAAAATCAAGGCAAAAAACCCCAAGTTGTAAGAGAAAAATGCTATGAGCAAAGAAAGTTCCCCCTTCCCCTCTTTGATTCCTTAGAATATATCAATTTAAATGAAGAAAATTTAGCGCAGAGGACTTTCGTAAATTACGATGATTTTAAACATGCTCTCGCATTTCTTAAGTCATATAAAGGAAGTGTGGGCACTTTTAATTCTTACCGCAGAGATACTGAGCGGCTTCTCCAATGGTGCGCCAATATTTCTCACAAATCTTTAAAAGAGCTTAAGCGAGACCATATCGAAGACTTTATTCGTTTTTGCCAGAATCCCCCTCAATCCTGGATTGGATTTAAAAAAGCTCCCCGATTTATAGAAAAAGAAGAAAAGCGTATTCCAAATCCAGAGTGGCGTCCCTTTGTTGTAACTGTTTCAAAAGCTGCTCATCGAAAAGGAAAACGTCCCGATCTTAAGAGCTTTGAATTTTCTCATAGTTCAGTTAAAGAGCTTTTCGCTATTTTGAGTACTTTTTACAACTATCTCTTACAAGAAGAATATGTCTTTATGAATCCTGTTGCCTTAATTCGTCAGAAAAGCAAATTTATTCGAAAACAACACGGGCCATTGAAAATTAGGAGATTATCAGAGCTTCAATGGCAATATGTCATAAAAACAGCAAAAAGTATGGCTGAAGCATCCCCAGATCCTCATGAACGAATTTTATTTATTATGTCATGTCTCTACTCAATGTATCTTCGCATTTCAGAGCTGGCCGCAAGTCCTCGTTGGGCCCCAACAATGAATCATTTCTATCGGGATAGTGAAGGAAATTGGTGGTTTACAACGGTAGGTAAAGGCAATAAACAGCGGCAAATTGCTGTGAGTAATGCTATGTTGGAAGCGCTTAAACGTTGGCGGAAACATTTGGGTCTCTCTTCTCTTCCCTCCCCTGGGGACAATTCTTTTCTCCTCTCTAAGGTGAAAGGAAAAGGACCCATCACGAGCTCTACATATATTCGTAAAATTGTTCAAGTATGCTTTGATGAAGCCATAATCCGCTTACACGAAGATAATCTTCACGAAGAAGCTGAATCTCTCCTGGAAGCAACTGTGCACTGGTTACGTCATACGGGGATTTCAGATGATGTAAAACGTCGCCCTAGGGAACATGTACGTGATGACGCAGGGCATAGTTCAAGTGCGATAACAGACAAATATATAGACATTGAGTTAAGGGAACGTCATAAAACGGCGAGAAATAAACCTCTCGTCACAGATGTATGATAGGACCGCCAGAAGAAATGGAAAATAAAATACCATATGAATTTTGAAACGAGTAGAGTGAGCTGAATTCATAACAATCATCTTAGGATGGGGAAAGGCAAGTTTGATGGATTCCCTCACGTTTTATTTATGTTTATAAAATTCATTTTTCGATAAAGGTTACAGATGAAGCTATCCCTCGAAATAAAAAAATTATATAGTTGTATTCATGACAACACAGATAATTCCTATTAATTCATCATATGATAAGTCGATAGACAGAGTTTATGATCAGATCTCCCCTCTCATTCGTCATGCACGTGAAAGCATTCTGCGAACCATTGATACAACAATGGTTCATACCTACTGGAATATCGGAAGGTATATAGTTGAAGAGGAACAAACTGGTGAAGCCAGAGCGGAATATGGCAAAGAGCTTTTGCGCAAACTTTCCGAACGCTTAAATAAAGAATTTGGGAGAGGGTTTAGTCTCTCGACTCTTGAGGATACCCGCAAGTTTTATCTTGTTTATTCTCCATCCCTTAAAAAAACCCACGCAGCGCGTGGGGAATTTGAGATGCCTGATTTTCAAGCTAATTTATCATGGACACACTATCGTATTCTTATGCGTGTGACACGCCCTGAGGCCAGGAGTTTTTATGAAATAGAAGCGAGTAAAAATTGTTGGCCTTCAAGGGTACTTGAGCGTCAGATAGGAAGTCTCTTGTTTGATAGACTGTCTAAAAGCAAGGATAAAGAGGGTTTATTAAAACTAGCTCAACAAGGACATACCCCAACAAAACCTGAAGAAGCTTTAAAAGAACCAGTTGTGTTAGAATTTTTAGATATACCAGAGGCCCATCAACTCACAGAAACAAAACTAGAGGAAGCCCTCATAAGTAACTTACAACATTTTCTTTTGGAGTTAGGAAAAGGGTTTGCATTTGTTTCTAGACAAAAGCGACTTACATTAGACGGTAAGAATTATTATACTGATCTCGTTTTTTACCATACAATATTAAAATGTTATATAGTTATAGATATAAAAACACATGAGCTAACTCATGGTGATTTAGGTCAAATGCAGTTCTACGTTAATTATTATGATAAAGAAATCATCACAAAAGGAGATAATCCAACAATTGGTCTTATTCTTTGCACTGAGAAAAGCGATGCGATGGTTAAATATACCCTTGGAGAAAAAAATGAAAAAATATTTGCAAAAAAATACCAATTTCATTTACCAACTGAACAAGAGTTAGAAGCAGAACTAAAAAGAGAAATTCAACTTATTAAGGAACAGCTGAAAAAAAGATAATGTAAAATTGCAATAAATTTCAGATAAAAGTAGAAAGAGGGTGAAAAAACAGGCTATAGAGCCTTATTTTCTGCGGGATACAGAGGGTTCCTCGCTTCAAGGAAAGAGAGGTAGATTGTTGATCCTTTCTACACCCGCTGGTTTGGTTTCTAAGTCCTTTGTTTTGGTGGCACGTGAGAAAATGGACTATAAGATACGTTAAGGATTTTGGAACGGACAGAGAGGTCTGAATTTATGTTTTTCTATCTTTCGACTATACCTCCAGACGTAATTACTTGTAAGATTAATGTGCTCCCATCCCAGAGGGGATATATGTTGGAGAAGGCTTTTTATCAATTATTTTTCATCTATATCGCTACCTTTTGTGGTATTGTAAATGTTAAGGTTTTAAAAATTATGGAGAAATTATGAGTTTTTCATTGATATTTTCTTGCTTAATTTTAGGAAGCATAACCGCTTCTTATTCTATGATGAATGAGCAAGAGGATAAAAGCTCAAATAGAGCTACAGGTAAAAAATTAGTTTCTCAAAATGAAATGGAAAATTTAACTAAGGAGCTAGAAAGCTCTCATATTTCTACTCCTTCGCCATCAAACAATGAAAAGAAAGCTATTGAACCTCCTCAATCACATTCAAACCAATTAGCTAACTCACAACCTGAAAACCTTTATTTATATCGCATTTTTAATCATAATATTAATAATGGAAATTATAATGCTGTATATTATACGCAACAACTTGCCATTAATGGTAAGATATTTAACCTTAATCGATGGTCAACGAAAAATAAAATTAAGTATGTGAGTGAGGCTTCTAAAACAGATTACGGGAAAACACACTTACTTGCTCAAGGCATTTGCACGAGCGCCGCTACGCGTTGGGAAACAAATTTTACAACGGCACTAATCTCAAAATCTCTGTCAGAGGGGGATCAGGTTAGTCATCTTGACAAAGAGGTGGATTGGGTTAGTCATGGATCAATGGCAAAATCAAATGAGAGTTATTATATCCGCAAGTCAGTCAATTTTGGAGGCCATGCTGAGTCTCAGCTTATAAGTGATTTAGAAGACACATTTAATAAAAGTTCTGACGCCATTGTTAAACTATTTATGCCTCCTTCGTATAACGAAGACAACATTTATATGTGTGGGCTTGAACTTTTTGGCCCTTACGATATGTGTGACGCATACAATAATGAAGGCAATAATAGATATGATTGCGTGGGGCAGTTACAGAGATTTAGAGGAAAACATCAACAGGATGGGCAGGAGGGACAAAGAAGCATTTCTTGTGCCATTATGGATAAGTTGAAAGGTAGGTTTAAAGGCAAACAAGAAGATGCTTTTGTTATTATATACCATTCAGAACTTCCATATGATAGCGTCTACACTTACTATGCCTATAATGGTAGCGGTCAAGGTGTTTGTAATTTACAATACAGATACAATGCTGGATTTTTCCCTAGTCCTGTCTTTTCTCTAAAAACCCCGAGTATATTATTACAAAATACAATATTACCTATAGTTCCAAGGCATCTCTATGGATATATTCATCATTGGTAAATAAATCCATATGAAAGTTTGGCCTTTTAAGAAATCTCACTCATCATGTAAAAAGCATGCTTTTTAAAAATCCGGTAAGTGAAGTTACCGGATTTTTACAGGAATGACAAATTAAAATGACAATATCTCCAAGATAAAATTAAAAATGGCGGGGTTTCCCCCGCCCACACCTATTAATCATCCTTTCTTAAATCAGTATATATCGCATTTCCTTCATCATCTTTCTGTATTATAAGGCTTTTGTTATTTCCTTGAGTAGGATTTCTCCCATCTGCTTTTCCCGAAGCTTTATGAAGATCTACATTATACTTTTTGATTTTATCCATTATAAATTCTTTATCCTTTACGGAAATTTTTTTTAAGCGCGTAATCGCTTTACAGTACCCACTATCATCATTCATTCCTAATAAAGAAACTGGATTAAAAAGTATAACAGTGCAAATTAGACTTGCCATTGCTAAGCCTTGAGATGTAACTTTATTCATAATAGTATCTCCTTAGTTTAGTTGTTCAAAATCTAAGGGAGTTAGCACCCTCCCTTAGATCTCCGATGAGAAGCTCCCCATGAGCTTCTCATTTTTTGTTTCAATTGAAGACAGCTTTAAAAGTGTATTCAACTGCAACGACCCCAGAATGAAATGCAAAGGGATTGCTTGCCCAGTAGGATAATATTCATAGGAGAGATACATATGTAAAAATTACGTCGAGTAAAGCTTGGTAAATAAAAAAGATCTCTCTCAATACAAACAAACTTTCTAACTCATAACCTACTAAAGTTCAAAATGAGCCTGGCTTAATTACTTTTAGATTGCAGGGGTATATTATTTTTCTATTAAGTTAATGAGCATTAATTGAAAAAATTATGGAATTTGTCTGAGTTTTTTTGAATAAAAGGACCCAAAAATACATTTAATTTTGTGCAAAATGATCTATACAAAAAAGAAAACTCTAAGCTTCTTCAATCACTCAAGAAAAACTTTTAGAGTTTAACAAAAGTGGTCTCCATAGATCCAGTCGCTCATTGTGTTATTGTAACGATCATAAGCCTTTTATATCTAGATTTTGTGTCTTTGAGTTGAGGTAATACCACATTAATCATAACAATCTTGTTTTCATCATGAGAAGGAATGTATTCAATTATGTCTTCTTCTTTCCTGATCCACCTAAGAACAGTAACATCACTTACGCAAAATAGCTTAATAATTTTGTACATAGAAACTTCTCACGTCCAATAAAGACCAATCCCAAACGCATCAGGAGCTGTGTAAACTCCTCGTCTTTTTGTGTTTGTAAAATGACATCTACATTCGCCTCTCTCTGCCTATCTCTAGTTTGGCATCTCAAAGATTTGTAAGATTGTTCATAGGTATGAAATTATGTTAATATTTTTTAAAAATTTACAAATTTCATTGAAAAAAACATCAGTATCTTGGGAGATTTTACAGATTTATGACAGATAATAAATTCGTTCTTCCTCAAGAAATTTTTTGTAAGTACTTGGAAACAATAGATGGCATTATTTTTACCTGTCGAGAAATGGAAATTATTGCCTGCCTTATAAATGGCCGGACAGAAAAGACTATCGCCTCTTTTTTAAGGATGGAAGAAAGAGCAGTTAGCTCACATACAAGCAATATAAGACGTAAATTAAGGTGCGGGTCTCGGCAAGGTATTATAGATTTTATTGAAAAATCTGAGAAAATTTTAACTATAAAGAACGAATATTATCAATCTTTAAAAATTCGTGGTTTTTTTGAAGAGGAATTAAAAAAAATCTCTTCCCAAATCAATAAGCAAACGCTTATCTATTCCATCGTCGATTGGCAAGAGAGAGAGGAACAAGAGCCCCATATCAATAAACTGAAAGAACATTTAAAAAAACAACTTGAGAAACATTTAGAACTTGCAGAAATTGAGATAACAAAAAAATTCGAAAATAACTACGATTCTCTTCATCAATTAAAAGATGAACCTGTGAAATATATTATTTCATTTGTTACCAATAGCCAGTTAAAAAGATTATTAGAACAAGATAATATCACAAACTCATCAAGTTCTTCTTTTAAAGAAATACAAGATCTTTTTGATATTACATTTATTATCCTGGATCAAAACATGGATAAGATTGCACCTTCAGAAATAATGTGTGAAACCAAAATAAATATTTTTAACCTTAAAGATTATTATTTCTCAATTTTCTCTATTTTAAAGAAATTGGTTCCTACCATTAATTTTGACAAAATAATTTCAGAGTTTATACAAAAATGTGAAAAAATCTATTGTTCTCCCTCAAAAGTATCTTCTCCATTAGTTTCAGAAATAAGTGAACAAGTGCCAAAAACACATTACAACATATTTCTTTTCAAAGTAAAAAAATATAAATACAGGATACTAATGTCCATTATTTTAGGAATAGGTATTTTTTTTACTGAATTAGTATTTAAAAAAGATGAGACAGCTGAAAAACTTGAAGCGATTTATGAAAGAGCAACTAAAGGGGAAGCAAGAGCACAATTCTTAACTGGTATCTTCCATGAGCTAGGAATAGGACAATTCTCTCAGGACAATAATAAATCTTTTGAGTGGTATCAAAAAGCTGCTCTACAAGGATTTACTTTAGCTCAATTTGCTCTCGGAAATATGTATATAGTTGGGTTGGGCGTAGTCAAAAATGACACGAAAGCTTTTGAATGGTATCAAAAAGCTGCCAATAATGGTTATGACGAAGCTCAACATGCTTTGGGGTATATGTATCTAAAAGGAAAGGGTGTGGAACAAAATGGCGAGAGAGCATTTGAATGGTTTCAAAAAGCCTCTGACCAGAATTTTGCTCATGCCCAATATGCTCTTGGAAGTATGTACATAGAAGGAAGACCTGTAAGTAAGGATGATAAAAAAGCTTTTGAATTGTTTCGGAAAGCAGCTGAACAGGGCTTAGTTGAGGCTCAGTTTGTTCTTGGAGCTATGTATAAAAATGGGGCAGGTATAACCAAAGATGATAGGAAATCCTTTGAGTGGACCCAAAAGTCCGCTGATAACGGTCATGCTATGGCTCAATATGTTCTTGGAGGTATGTATTCAGCGGGAAGAGGTGTAAACCTAAATCATAAAAAAGCTCTTGAATTGTATCAAAAAGCTGCCAACCAAGGTTGCGCTGAGGCTCAACGTGTTCTTGGAGGTATGTACTTAGCAGGAATCGGGGTAGGCCAAAATGATAAAGAAGCTTTTGAATGGTATCAAAAAGCTGCCAACCAAGGTTGCGCTGAGGCTCAATGTGTTCTTGGAGGTATGTACTCAACAGGAAGAGGTGTAACCCAAAATCATAACAATGCTTTTAAATGGTATCAAAAAGCTGCTAACCAAGGTGATGCTTCTGTCCAATATATACTTGGAAATATGTATTCAAAGGGGGAAGGTGTAGTTCAAAATGATAAGAAAGCTTTTGAATGGTTTCAAAAAGCTGCCAATCGAGGTCATGCTATGGCTCAATATGTTCTTGGAGCTATGTATATAGACGGGTTGGGTGTGGTTCAAAATGATAAGGAAGCTTTTGAATGGTTTCAAAAAGCAGCTGATCAAGACTTTTATGAAGCTCAAGTTATGCTTGGAAGCATGTATAAGGATGGCAGGGGAGTACTTCAAGATGAAAAGAAGGCTGCCGAATGGATTCAAAAAGCTGCTACTCATGGCAAAGCAGAAACGCAAGTTTTTCTTGCGGCCTTATATCTAGATAAAAGGAAAGCATTGCATGAAGAAAAGAAAGCTTTTGAATGTCTCCAAAAAGCTTCTGAGCGCGGAGTTACTTTAGCTCAATATGGTCTTGGAGTTATGTACTCAATTGGAAAAGGGGTAAAGCAAAATGATGAAAAGGCTTTCGAATGGATCAAAAAAGCTGCTAGCCAGGGTAATGCTGATGCTCAATTAGACCTTGGAATTATGTATATGGGGAGAATTGGAGATTTTCAAAAAAAAGAAGCTGTTAAATGGATTCAAAAAGCTGCAAATCAAGGTTTAGCTAATGCCCAACTTTATCTTGGGTGCATGTATTTAATGGGAAATGGTGTAACTAAAAATGAAAAAAAGGCTGCTCAGTGGTTTCAAAAAGCTTCTGATCGGGGAGTTATTTCAGCCCAATGTATTCTTGGAGTTATGTACTCAGTCGGAAAAGGGGTAAAACAAAATGATGAGAAGGCTTTCGAATTGATCAAAAAAGCTGCTGGCCAGGGTAATGCTGATGCTCAATTTGCTCTTGGATTCATGTATATGCAAGGGAAAGGAGTACTGCAAAATGATAAGGAAGCCTTTGAATGGCTCCAAAAGGCAGCCAATCAAGATAACGCTGTTGCTCAATTTTGTCTTGCAGATATGTACTCCATCGGAAGAGGTGTAATCCAAAATAAAAAGAGGGCCATTGAATTTTATCAAAAGGCTGCTAATCAAGGACTTGCTGAAGCTCAGTTTATGCTCGGAAGCAAATACTTGGATGGGAAAGAAGTAAATCAAGATAAAACAAAAGCTATTGAATGGTTTCAAAAAGCTGCTGTTCAAAATAACGCTGAGGCTCAAATGTCTCTCGGTCATATATATATGGATGAATTTTTAGAGGGCAAAGAAGAGCTTCAAAGTGGTGAAAAGGCTTTCGAATGGTTCCAAAAAGCTGCTAACCAAAATGTTTCTTCTGCCCAGGATATACTTGGAACTATGTATTTTGCAGGGAAAGGTATATCTCAAGATTATAAAAAAGCTTTTGAATGGTATCAAAAATCTGCCGCTCAAGGTAATGCCCATTCACAATGCGGTCTTGGGTTTATGTATATGCATGGGAAAGGAGTATCCCAAGATTATAAAAAAGCTTTTGAATGGTATCAAAAATCTGCTCTACAAGAATATGCTTCTGCACAATTTGCCCTCGGAAATATGTATCTAAACGGGATAAATGTAGCTAAAAATGACAAGAAGGCATTTGAGTGGTTTCAAAAAGCTGCTGACCAGGGTTTAGCTAATGCTCAATTTGCTCTTGGATTCATGTATGTCAGTGCAAAAGGAGTGTTTCAAAATCATAAGAAAGCTATCGAATGGCTCAAAAAGGCTGCCGACCAAGGTCATGTAGGAGCTCAGCATGAGCTTAGAAATATAAACCAAAATGGGCGAAACCATATGCATTGAGGATAGAAAAGACAAATGGACTCTTTTAGGATACACTGCTTTACGGGATACTGGCGAAATTTCGGAATTGTACCGCAACCGGATATGGCAGGACAAACTCAAATCAATCGGATCGTGTTACAAGATATCTTCTCGTTTTGTAAATATGAGCCGAAGTATTGTCTAATGTAATTCTAATTTTTACATCTTTTTCATAGTACTCATCTATTTCTTGTAACAATTGTATTAATTCGCAGCTCCTAAGTTGATTTGCCATCCCTGTAAAAATCCGGTAAACGAATTTACCGGATTTTCATAATTTCTCATTTTAGAGAGTAATGAGCGTTGACAACTAATCTGGGAAAAAGTCTTCATAGATGTTTATTTGTATTTTTAGCTGGGAGCGGTTACATTTTATTGGGTTTGTCCTGTTTACGGGGTGTGTGCCCAATACTATAGTTTTAATCGTTCACCTTTTATCTTAATGATGCAGAGCCTTATTGACAACGTCAGGAGCATAGTCAACGACTTTTAATAGCACGAGTGCTGCGCCATGAGGTCTACGTCGCCTCTGCTCCCACTGCTGTAAAGTGCGAAGACTAAAACCAAACGTTTTAGCAAATTCAAACTGGGTCAATTTATATTTTTGACGTATCTGGTACACATCAACATCTTCTATATCAACTGACCTTTCTGTTAGGTTAGTTTTTCCTTTAACATCTTCCAGCACCTCGTTAAGAGCTTTAACAATATTTGAATGTCTAGGCATTATTCACCTCCAATAGCTTCTAAAATTTGTTCAACAAGTTTTCTCATTTTTTTCTTATCTTGCTCCGATAAATCTTCTTTGTCATTTTTAGCGTAAGCTGAGAGAAAATATATTGTTTCGTAAATGGTAAGGTACAAATAACAAACTCTTCCTCCACCACGTTTACCGATAGATTCTCTTGAGAATCTAGCTTTTCTAATACCGCCAGTTCCTCTAATTACGGGCCAATTTAATGGGTCTACTGCAATTTGATTTTCCATCTCATTTCGTCCATGCTCCGATAGGAGTTTTTCAATACTTTTCTCATAAGCCTTTGTTGTTTTAATTATGACTTTCATAGTATGATTATACGCCAATGGCGCACAAAGTCAAGTGCTTTTTTGGGGGATAATTTTTTTCTTAGAAACGACCGTTTCTAATAACATTGGAGAACTTGTTAAGTGACATGAAAAAAATGCAAGGTAAATCCTTAGATTTTAAGATTCTCAAAAACATTTATTGAAGCTGAATTATCAATTTATTAGCTTTGTTATGAAGTTTGAGAATAAAGGGGTGCAGGTCAAAAGAGAAATTCGATTTATTAAGGACCAACCGAAAAAGGTAATGTAAAATTGCAATGAGTCTCAGATAAGAATAATAAAAACAGACGTTGATATATAGCGTCTACTTGATATCTAGAGCCCCTCTCTATATAATTCGGTAATTAGACATACTTGCTTACGCTTTTATTACTTAAGAGTCACATGAGCTAATAAGCTAGCTAATATTTCATCCCTTAATTCATCCAAATTATATCCTTCATTTTCAGAAAAATCCACACTTATAGGGAGCCGAAGCTCGTTGAGGGCAATTACATAACTCGTGGCGCAAGATAAAGGAATAAAATTTTCTGAAAAATCCAGTTTAATGCCTTGGTGAGATAATTGAAAGCTGCCTAAGTCACTCTCGAAAGCAGAAATGAAACATAGCCCCAAACGAGTATCCCTCATCATAAGTTCTTTTCCATGAAAACTTGTTACAAGGATATGAGTGCATTCTTCGATTTGGCTCTGCCTCCAGGCCTCATAATTTGTACGTGTAGTTAAGCCACGTTTTGGCCCCCCAAAAGCATTGTCTTTACAATCTTCTGGAAATAAATAATTATTTCCAATATTTAAAACTTGCAACTTAGTTAAATGAGGAAGAATAAGAAGAAAACCTTTTAATTTAATATCTCGTTTATCATTTAGAGCAAATCTTGTCTGTACACTTTTTTCTTCTGCAAAGCCAGTAGTTCTTAAGTCAAGTTCTTCTAATTTAGTAAGCCTTTTCAAAGGTGAATAATCATCACAAGAGATGAATGTACGGTTCTCGATAAAGTCCAAATGCTTTAGATGAGAAATTTGCCCAATTAAAGCAATGGAATCATTATTAAAGTATCCACTCAAAGTTAAATCTCTTAAAGTTTCTCCCTCCCTAAATTCCAGGAGTATAGCATTCACAGCCGCAATATGTGGAGGGCACTCCTCAGGTGAGCTAATCTCTAGGTCTGCGAGTCCTACCCACGATAACGTTACTTTCTCAGGATTACGTTTTAAAAGATTTGCTCTTAATGTAGGCACATCAAGACGTTGTTCGTCGATAAAATAATCTTTATCTGAATAGGAAATGTTTAACTCATTTGAGCGCACTGATGGATGAATACGCAACTGCTGCAAATATAAAGGTAAAGGTTGAGAATGATGAAGACTCTGCTTGTCTTCTTCCTCTCTTGAATTTTCCATTGCCCAGATATCATGTATAGTTAGAAATAAAAAAGTAGATAAAAATAATAATTTTTTTAAAGTTTTCATAAATTTTCCTATCATTTTTAATAACTTATATCAAATTAAATTTGAACAAGTAAGATTTATAAATTATAAAAGTTAATTTTTAGTTAAAAATTATATATTTTTTGAAGTGACATGGCTTTGTGGTGTAAAATCAGAAGGGTAGGTTTAAAGATTTGTTGGATACCTCGAGCTCTCTCTTCACATTTACGCCGCAAAGGCAAACCTTTATTGGAAAAATGAATTTTATTAAACAAAAGTAAATCACAAGGGGCTTGCATATAACTTACATCCCCATAAAAATCCGGTAAACAATATTACCGGATTTTTATGGAGATAGCAACTTCTTCTCCATGAAACCTTAACGCCGGAAAAATTTTAGATAAGCCCACAATTTGGGGATAGTTGTTAGAGAAAGAGCGGCTTGTAGAATGAACGTAAGACCTCGCTTAAAGAAGGAAGTCAAAGATCTTTTCTCTTTTTTTTGGTGTTTACTCTGGATTCTCGCGGCATCATACCCGTCGATACAGCCCAATAAAGAGCAACAGTCAGAACCAATAAAAGCCGTTCAATACGGTCCGCTTGTTTTATTTGAGTTTTGGTCACTGAGAACCCTCTTGTCTTTAAGTCAGAAAAAAGAGCTTCAATTCCCTACCTGAGACCATAATCTAAGGTGCGTGCCGCAGAGGGCTTGACGTCCATAGCAATATACCAGGCTTCCGGATGTCCTTTCTCGTGCAGAATGCCTACATTAATCAATGGGCCGTTTTCCCCTAAACGCACATTCTCAAGTCTTTTTAAGTCCATCTTCTTTGCTTCATGAGAGTTTATCATCCATCCTTCTTGATGGAAGAGATTTAGATTCCCCTTGAGTCTTATGCGATAACACCACCCAAAACGTTGGCATAAAGAGATAAGGTTTGCTGTTCCGTAAAAACGATCCGCAGCTAACATAACTTCAATGCCTTGGGGAATCATAGCGTAGACGGCATTTAGTAGAGGCTCTTGCTCATCATACCCCATTTCTCCTTCTGTTTTTTCCTTATCATATAAAGGAATAATAGATTCATGATCTAAAACTTTCGCTAAAAGCCCTTCTCTTTCATTGAAAGGAACATGTTTGTTTAAAAAGATGTCTACGTCTTTCTGTGTAAAGACAGCCCGATTTTGGGTGAGGGTTTCAATAACGTTCCTTGGATCTTGAGATAGCTTCTCATTGGCTTCCTGAAGCATTTGAGACCTTGCAATAGCCTCATTCATATGATGACGCATTCTGACAGGGCCTAAATGCTCTTGAGGCACTATCCCTATGGGATCAACTCTTAAATCATATCCGTTTTCCTCAAAATAAGCGTTCTGCAAATCTCGCCAGATTTCTCCCCACAGATCTGCTTCCACAACGACACCATTGCGAAATAAGGGATCTAAATCTGTGGCTTTCTTTGAATAAAAGGTTTGCCCGTCTTCTGAAAATCTACGTGTTGTTACAAGAAAGTGGGTATGCCAGTTTTTTTCTTCATCGTGCGGCTCATGGATGTCCAACTGAACAGCGACACCTTTTTCAACAAAGATGTGTGCAAACATCCTGCTAAGCTCAATACGATCTTCAAAGGTGATTTCCTTATCATCAGGAAGAGCAATCACGAATTCTTTGGCAACCTGGCTGTCTTTCCGCTTTTCGCATCTCTCAGCTTCATTCCATAAAGCTGAGCTGTTCTGAAAGCGTGAATCGGCCCCAATAGGTAAAAGGATTTCATGATGAACGTTGTCACCTCTTTCCTTAAAGGAAAATACTTCTCCCGTTCTCTCACATCGTAACTCTTCTCGCTGATTATAAGAAGCCTTACGGCAGGCATTACCTCCCGTACTTCGAGACACGTATTGGCAGCGTGCGAATTGAATGGCCATAGAATTTGACTTTAGTTTGATATGATATGATCATATCAGAAAGCAGCGTTGGGGCACATAAAGGAGGAGCTACTTTCTCAGCTGACAAAATTCAGAAAACTCCTGTTATTGTCAAATTTGAAACAAAGCCAACGGATGAAATCAGATCATCTCTTAAATCCCTCGGTCTGAAATGGAATGCCCTTCGTCAAGAGTGGGAGGGGTATACTCAAATAACAAAGTTGAAAGAAGCCATTGAGCCTCATAGAGCTCACATCCAAATTTTAGACGCCACTTCTCTAGTGTAACAGTTTTCTATACTGATTAAGCTTTGATTGAATTCTTTTTATATGCGGAGAATCTGTGGGAAAATGAGTTTTTACAACTTCTAGGGCTTATTTTAGATAAGAGATAGCTTTTTCTTTGAGCAATGATCGCTGTACATCTTCTCTTATCCATAGCTTGTGTGAACTTATTAAGATAGAGACCTCCCAAATTTTCCTTTTTCCGTTTATAAAGTGCAACATTACGTCAGCCTTATAACTATTTAACAAATCGTACAAAATCAACCTGTTGAACTTAAATAGACTAAGTAGAATAAACACCTAGTATGCAAGTATTAATCATTTTGATACAAAGTTGATAAAAATATGTTAAGTTTATTTATATCGTTCCCTAATTGGTCAAAAATTTGCAGTGCCATTGGCCAATATTTTACCGTAGATTCAGTAAATGGGCCAAAATTATTTATATAAGAGACTAAAAAAGAAATTTGCCTATTAACTTCTTTTTTCTTATCCAAGGCTAAAATCTTTTCACATTTTTCAATATACTCAGTCGCTGAATGATGAATAAATTTTTTTGTAGGAAGTTTATCCATAAGCTTTTTATATTGTCTTGTTTGCAGTATCCATAAATGCCATAGATCATCAATTTCGTTAGAAATAGCAATAATACCTTTTGAGTAAGGAAGTAGTAATAAAAACTTTAATAGTTCCTTAAGCTTTATTCTTATCTGTTCTACCGGCTGACCAAGTAAGTTTCGTTGAAAGTAATCTTCCATTTCAGGAGTAAGGTATAAATTAAGAATATCCGTCTTCTGCATATTTATAAATGATTTATAATAATTAAAAGCTGCACATATTTATTAATTAATATGTGCAGTAATATTAGTAGCTGGCTTTTTATCTAGCTAATATATAAACAATTAAGATTATGTTTTCCCTTTACACCGAGGAAAAGCAATTAATACATTTTTTTCTAATTTTTTTATTAATTTTTCACTAATTTTAATGTCAATCCATTTAATCATACTTCCTCCATATTTGGATTTATTTGATTGAGCTTTAACCTAAGCAGCTTAGTTACCACCATTAAATAGAATAATAAGATAACATATTTCATATGGAATAAAAGAGGTAATTTATATGCGTATAAGTTATGAGGAATAGGGCAGTTAGAATATTTATTTAATTTATTGCTCTATTAGGTTTTTATTCTCAATTTTTTATATGCTTGTTAAATTTTTTAGCATTATATGGCTTTCAGAGTGCTTATTCATTTGAAATATCTCCAACGCTTTTCTCCAATATTTCTTAGCTTTTTCTAAAGATCCTTCCTGAAGATAGATATTTCCTATTTCCTTCAGAACTTGGGCGGTTTTGATATGGCTTTTTCCGTGAGTTTTTTCATGTAAAATAAGGCTTTTTTCGATTAATTCCTTAGCCTTTATATAATTACCCAACTCTCCATAAACACTACCTAAATGTAATAAATTCCAGCAAATATAATCTTGTGTTTCATTACAATTAGCGGTAAAGATTCTTAAAGTTTTTTCGAATAGGATCATAGCTTTTTCATATTTTTTTTGCTCTTTGTAAATAATCCCAATGTTTCCTAGGACCCATGCTGTTTTATGATGTTTATTTCCGAAATTGTTTTTATAAATTTTAAGGCTTTTCTCAAAAAGAGATTTTGCTTGCTCATATTGGCCTAATTTCGTATATACAGTGCCTAGTAATGCCATTATCCAAGCACTATCTGTAGTATTTTTTTTTGAAATATCTTTGTAAACACTCAAACTTTTTTCAAGAAGTTCCTTTGATTTATTATAATTACCTAAGTCTCTATGTATGATTCCCAAGTGCGCTAACGCCCAAACCTCATTGATATGTGGAGAGGAAATGTAATTTATACAAATTTCAAGGCTTTTATCAATAAAGACTTTTGCTTGTTCATAATTGCCTTGCTCCCTATTAACGATTCCTAAATGTAAGAAAGCTTGTGATGCCTTAGCTGGGAATTTATTACAATAATTTTTCATGCTTTCTATGCTTTTCTCTAATACATTTTTTGCTTTATTAAATTTATTTAAATAAAAATATATAAACCCTAATTCACTACCTACAGAGCTGCTTATAGTATTTGTAAGCATAGTGCTATGGCTTAAGAAGGTTTCGCAGTGACCCACAAAGGCCTTTAACTGAGCTAAGTCTTCTTTATCTATTAGATAACCCATGTGTTTTTCAATTATAATAGCTATATTATAAATTAATTTTTTATTGTTCTGGATTTTTAGAATATTAGATAAATAAGATAAGCTTATAGCTTGTGTGCTACGGTGGATTGATATTGCCAATTCTTTGTTTAATGATATCTCATTTGTAATAAGTGAGTATTTTTTTAAAGCATGGATAAATTGATCGACGACAAGATTATTTTTATATTTTTGTAAAAGATCTCGAGGAATACTTTGGGAGTCTAGGAGACTTATGAAAAGCAGGAGATCTGCAAAATCTTTATGAGTATCGATAAGTTTTTGGATGGATAAGCTAACAATACTATATCGAGTTTTTGTATAATCTCCCGCTTCTTTTAAAAGTTTTTCCTGCATTTGTGAAAGATCTTTATTATATTTTTCTAAATTCTTTAAATATGTTGTATATGGGACATTTGTTGCTTTTAAATAATAGACAGCAACGGATATATCGAGTGGGAAAGGCGGAAGCTTTTCTAAAAATGCTTTTACTTCTTCCGTCTGGATAGGTGTAAAGGAAACTGTGTTTTCCTGGTTCATAATTTTAGTAAAGAGGTTAATTTTTTGGTGCAGATTTAATTCTCTAATATGAATTATATAGTTTATATGCTTATTGTTTTGGATATTGCTATCTCTGGTCGTTAGGATAATTTTTCCTTGCCCCCAGGTAGCAAAATCTCGAGGAAAATATCTTTGAATGTCTGAAAATTTCTCCACGTTATCGTAAGTTAAGAACCAATTTAAATGTTTTTTTAGACACTCCTTTACAAATTGGATGATTTTTTCTTCTCTTTCAGTTGAGTTCTTTATGCCTTGTATCTCTCTCAAAATCTTTTGATCTTTCCCAGTCTTTGTAAGAGCGTATGCTAGATTTTCAAATGATGATTTAAGACTTTCAGGTGTTTCAGCATTAATCTCCCAAATAACATTGCTTTTTTGTTGATGGGCGTATTGACGTGCAATGGTGGTTTTCCCAGCCCCACCTGGCCCTACAAGAGCAACAGTTTGAATGCCAGCCTGCTCTTTAAACTTGTCATCAATTTGTGAGATTAGCTCAGGTCGATGAAGAAGAGCAGTTTCTGCCGGAATAATTAAATCTGATCGAATAGTAGATCCTTTAGCTGCATTTCGGGCTTGAATATGATTTTGGCCTCCTTCTTTGTTACCTTTAAAGGTTAAAGCTCCAACAGCAAAAAGACTAATGACAAGAAGGGCTGACATAAAATAACTTTTTCTATTTTTTAGAATCGGTAATGCTTTGTGAATAATTAAATTTTCATTTATGTCTAATTTTTCTTCCTTATAAGCCTGAGGATATTTCTTTCCAGATAAGTTATGTATACCTTCATATTGTTCCCTAAATTTTTTGACAATGCTCTTAAGATCGGTATTGGGGAGAAGCTCTTGGAGAATTTCAAAGACAGCCAAATAATAATTGTGGTATTTAGAAAGATCTACAAACTGACAATCAATAGGTTCTTGAGAAAAATCTGGACTGTCCTTTTTTTCTATAAGCGTCAAGAGAGTGTGGTATGGATTCTCCACATTTTCTATCTTCCGGTCTAATTCTTGCTCTCGTATCTCCGGGGAAATCCCTGTGTGAGTTAAATGATTTCTGAGGTGAGAAATAAGAGACTTTTTCAGAATCTGATCCTGCCAATAGACAATCAAACAAGATGGACCTTCATCTTTTCTCAGTTTTGAAATTTCCTTTAGAGCTTTTTTAAAAGCCAATTCGATAATCAGGCTGGAATAATATTCTCTCAAAATAGAAAGCTTATGGGATCTTTCAACAAAGTTAATAATGCCTTCCTGTGAGTTGCAATCAAGCCTCAGCATAATGTTACGGAAGTGAGTGGTAACCGTTCTTGGAGCGATAGAAAGCATAGAAGCTATTTGGCTTGTTCTGCGAGCACTTAACAGACAAGCCATCACATCTATTTCACGTGGTGTGAATTTTACGCCATTAATAGTGGATAAATGCTCTAAATAAATATCTTCGCAAAAAAGAAGCTCATTGTTTTTCATAACCCCATCTCAATGCTTCTCAAGTTTTTTAAGTTTTGACTCAATTCTTATGATATGGGGAGAATCATCAGGAAAGGAGTATTTTACGATATGCAAGGCGTGTTTTAGGTAGGACTTTGCTTGCTCTATGTTTTTTTTGTCATTTGAATCTTTAGATTTTTTTAAATATAGTTCTGCAAAGTTTTCAAGAACTTTATATAAATCAGGATGTTTGTCTTTTTTTAATGTTTCTAAGGCATTGTGAAAGAGGCGCTCAGCTTTAACCAACTCATCTTTCATAAGATACATTATGCCTAAACTCATTATAACACGTCCTATATTATTCCCTATTTTATCAAAATTAGTTCCATTTGATATCCTTTCGAGTAACCATTTTGCTTCTTCATAAGCACCCATGCTAATTAGCACTTCTCCGATATGTGATTGTGCCCAATTAATATAGGAGTGATTTTCAGGAAAATAATTTCGACAGATTTCAAGATGTTCTTCAAGTAAGTCTTTAGCTTTTTCATAATTTCCTATGTCTTTATAAACGAGACCTAAATGAGCAGAAGTCCAAGCTATACCGACTTGATCCTCTGACTTTTTTTTATAAATCAAAAGGCTCCTTTCTAGAAATTCTTTAGCTTTTTCATAACTACCACTCTCTCTGTATGTTATGCCTAGATGGGTCAATGTCCTGGCAATAGGAATAGAGTTCTCAGGTAAATGCTTTGTATAGATTTGCAAACTCTGTTTCAATAAATTTTCTGCTTCCTTGTAATTTCCTAGTAATCTATAAAGATGCCCTAAGTATCCCAATGCCCTTGCAAAACCTTCGTCATTTCTAGCTTGTTGTTTATAAATCCTAACACTCTGTTCAAGTAAACTTTTAGCTTTTTTAAAATTTCCTAAATTTCTATAAATATTTCCTAAGTATATTAAATTAAATGCCACTTGAGGATATTTTTTTGCTTTTTTTAGATTATCTAGGCTTTTTTCAATTGTTATTTCTGCTACTTTATAATCTCTTTCATAATAATACATAATTCCTAACTTACATTCTATATTACTTTTAATAGAATCAAGAAAAATACCTTCATAACCTAAAAACTTTTCACAATGGCTAATTAGTGCCTTCATCCTTGGAAAATCTCGATTTTCTATTGCTCTTGTTATATAAGCATCAAGACTATTTGCTAGTAATTGAAAGATAGGTTTTATTTTGTCTTTCAAATCTCTTGTTAGAACTTTCAAAATGATGGTTTGGGTGCTTTTAGGTAATGAAAAGGTGGGTCCTAAAGATGGATCTTGACATTCCTTCTCTCTCAATATAAATGAATATTTCTCTAAATTAGAAAGAAATTCTTCAACTATAATTTTATCTTTGTATTGATCTAACAAATCTCTTGGAATTTTTTTTGAATCTAAAAGACATATAAATAATAGGAGATCGCAGAAATTTGCATTTATCTTCATAAGGTGTTGCACAGATGAAGCGATAATTCCGTATCGTGTCCTCGTATAGCCTTCAACCTCTTTTAATAGATTTTTCTGGATGCTAATAAAATCCTTATTATACCGATTCAGGGTTTCTAAGTATGTTTCGTAAGGAAGATTGGTCGCTTTTAAAAAATATGCAGCAACAGAGATATCAAGAGGAAAGGGTGGTATGTGCTCTAAAAGCGCCTTTATTTTTTCAACTCGAAATGAAATATTACTTTCAATATGTTCTCGTTCCATAATTTTTGTAAAAAGACTAAGTTTTTGATCTGAGCTTAATTCTCCAATGGGAACAATGTTATTAACATATTTATTATTTTCAATATTATTATCTTGTATAATTATGATAATTTTACCTTGACCCCACCTTGCAGTGTCTTGAGGAAAGTACTTTTGGATATCTGTAAATTTTTCTACATTATCAAAAATAAGAATCCAATTTGAATGGTTTTTAAGTCGTTCTTTTACAAATTGGATATTTTTTTCTTCTCTTTCTTCTGGATTATTTATATCTTTAAGGCCTCTTAATATTTTTTTATCTTCCTTTGTATTGGCAAGAGCTTGAGCCATGTCTTCAAAAGAAGATTTAAGGCTTTCATGAGTTTCTGCATTAACTTCCCAGATGACATTTGCCTTTTGCTGAGCAGCATACTGCCGAGCAACGGTTGTTTTACCAGCTCCGCCTGGCCCTATAAGAGCAAGAGTTTGAATACCATCCTGTCCTTTAAATTTGTCATCAATTTGTGAGATAAGCTCAGGTCGATGAAGAAGAACAGTTTCTGCCGGAATAACTAAATCTGATCGAACAAATTGAGTGTCTTTTTTATCTTGATTTTGATTCTGGTTTTGGACTTGAGCAAGATTGTGATTTTGAATCTGTTCTTTTCGTTTATCTTTTTGAAGTATAAAAAATCCAATTCCCCCTATAAGGGCAAAACAAAAAAGCGTTATTAGATATAATCTAATATAAACCAAATTCAATCGATTACTGATAAATTTTAATTTTCTATTGAAAATTTTTTTTATTGTATAGTTAAAATTCACTCTCTCTTTTTCTAAATCATTTTCGTTATAGGTTTTGTATGGTCCAGTTGACTTCCGCATGCCTACGTACTGTTCTTTAAAGTTTATAAATATCCCCTCAAGATTTTTTTCTGAAAGAAGTTTTTTGAGAATTTCAAAAACACAAATATAATAATTTCGCTGCAAAGATAGATCCACAAAATTGAACCTAGAAAATTCTTGGGGAATTTCTCTTTGACCATCCTTTTCTATTAGAAGCAAAAAAAAGTGATTTAAATTTTCTATATTTTCTATTTTTTGATCAAAGCCTTGATCTTGAATTTTAGTACTAATACCTGCTTCTGATAAATGATTCTCTAGGTAGCGCAGAAAAGCATTTTTCACGTCTTGATCTTGCCAATAAATAATCAAACAGGAGGAGCTTTCCTCTCTTCTCAGTTTTGAAATTTCTTTGAGAGCTTTTTTAAAGGCTAATTCAACAACCAGCCTCGAGTAATATTCTCTCAAAATAGAAAGTTTATGCGATCTTTCAATAAAATTAATGATACCTTCCTGCGAATTACAGTCGAGCCTTAGCATAATGTTACGGAAGTGAGTGGTAACCGTTCTTGGAGCGATAGAGAGCATAGAAGCTATTTGACTTGTTCTGCGAGCACTTAACAGACAAGCCATCACATCAATTTCTCGAGGGGTAAATTTTACGTTATTAATGGTAGCTAAATGCTCCGAATAGATATCCTCAGTAAATACAACTTTATTTTCTTCCATAAACCGCCGTACTTAGAGGCTCTGCCTTTAAGGATTAAGAACCCTTAAGAAACAACAGCTTTAATTCACTTTCCCAACCTAAATCACTCCTCGAGCTCTGTAAAGAGATCTACGTAAATTTGTACTAATCACACTTCTTACGTCACTTATGAAGATGGGTTTGAGGGAATTTTTTGCTTACGCTTCAGGTGTTAGGGCGCGATAGGGCTTAAAAACTAGAGTGCCTAACGAAAATGAGAGGACCATGGGGGTCCCCTCATAAAAATCCTAAGAAAGGCTGCAACCTTTCTTAACTAACACTAAGTAAGGAGATTATAAGATGACTAAAATGAAATATCAAGGTATAGCAAAAACCATATTTTGCTTAAGTATGCTACTTAATGCAGGTTCAGCAAATGCTGATCCTTTGGATCTGGAAGGTCCCAATCTTATTGGACCAAGGAAACCTAGTCGGCCAAAACTAGATTGGGAAGATAAAAAACCTCAAGGGCAGATCTCTAGAGGCAAAAATAAGCGGATGGATTACTTCAAAAAACATCCAGATTTGCTTGATCAAGCTTCTAAAAATCTCTCTGGAAACGGCAAAAGCATTATAATTCAGAGGGACATTGATGGAAATATCATCTTTGATGATCCAAGATCCTAAACAAAGAAGGCGGGGGAAACCCCGCCTTGCCTTCGACTTATTTTCTTAAATAGAGATTGCTGCAAAAAGCATTTATCAAATTTGTCAATCCTTTTGCTCTTCTAGGATTTTTTGCTGTTCCTAAATTTAAGGTACGCAACTTTCTTCTCCTCACTTCGCTAAAATTGGCTTTTAAAAAACATTTCAACAAATGCTACCTATTTGCTACCTGAGATATTTTTAAGACTTTGCAAAAACTCTTAAATCCCTTCATTCTCCTGGTGCCGGATGTCGGAATCGAACCAACGACCTACTGATTACAAATCTTTCTAGGTTTCTTTTTAATTTTATACTTATTCTATTGATTACAAAATATTTATTTTATTTCACTTTTCCCATATAATTTTGCTTATCATCAACATAAAGACAATATGAAAATTTTCCAAAAACTTTCTTTTTAAGCTGAAAAAGAGCGCTTGGTTACCTCTTGAATAAAATGACAGAACAAGGAATGCCCAAAAAAATGAATCGCTTGAAAAAAAATTAAAAGGGGAGCCCTTTACTTAAGTCTGATTTAGGCAACAAAGCCCTTCTAAGTAGTCTCCCACAAGAAATTATTCCCCAAAACAGCAAGTTCTCGTATCTCTTAAAACATCACATTTTAAATTTAGAATCATTGTTTCTCCCCAGGAAAGGGCAGGGAAGGTCAAAGCTCAGTTAGCAATTTATTTTTATTCTCCTCTGCCTTTTCATGGCCAAGAAAAGAAGCCAACTCATAATATTTCAATGCACTATTAAGCTGCTTTCGGACACCCAAACCCGCATGTAACCTACAACCGGCTTCAAATAAGCACTTCGCGATAATATTACGTGCTTCCTTCTGATCTCTAGGAATAGGCTGATCCTCTTTACCGATAATAAAGCGAGCTAATTCATTTCCCTCACGAGCAGCTTTTGTTAAAATATTTAAAGCTGCTTCAGCATCTTGTGGAGCTCCTAATCCACTTGCAACGCGCAGAGCCTTGCGAACGACTGCTTTAGCACTAACATCTTCTTCTTGAGGAGTGTGAGTGTTGGGCAATTCTATTGCTTTACGCTTGGTTTCCTTTTCACCATCTTCACTAGCTGTCCTTCCATCCCATGTGTAAGTTTTACTTGAAGGCTTTTTTAATTTTTTGGAGGTCTCTTCCTCATCCATGGAACAAACAGGTTGAGTCAAAAACACCATAATACTGAGTAAGGCGAACATACTGACTTGAGATTTCATAATTATCACTCCACTTCAAAGAAATATATAGACCGTATATAATTAATACAATAAACGTGATGTTGCAAATTAAATTTTGAGACATTTCATTTCATAGTTATGCCAGCATGGGCAAAGAGTGCTCTGCTTTCTGTAAAGCAACTCTCCGATTGGCACCGTCAAGTTAACTTTGTGAAGTGAGGGCTAGGTGTGATAAAGTAGAGAAAAATATTTAGGAGATAAATATGACCCTATCAGCTGCTCCCCGTCGTCACCGTTTTCCTGCGTCATTATTAGCCAAGCTGTATGGATATATCATCGCTTTAATAACAGTTACCCTGATATTGAGGAACAGCTCGCTTTTCGAGGTATTAGTGTAAGCTACGAGACGATCCGATCATGGAGTATCAAATTCTCCAACCATTTCTGTAACGTGATCAAAAAACGAGAAAGAAAGCCTTCTGATAAATGGCACCTTGATGAAATGACCGTCAAGGTCAACGGGGAATTCTTCATCTTATGGCGTGCCGTAGATTCTAATGGATATGAGCTAGACGTTTTTCTTCAAAAACATCGAAATAAAAAGGCAGCGATTCGGTTTCTAAGCCGATTGCTGGGGAATTATCCAGAGCCCAGGGTTATAGTCACAGATAAACTGAAAAGCTACAGAAAACCGATACAAACCATGTGTAGACAAACTGAACACAGATCTCATAAGAGGTTAAACAATCGCGTTGAAAATGCTCATCAACCCACACGCAGAAAAGAAAAATGCCTCATTAAATTTAAATCTCCCCAAGGTGTTCAGAAGATGCTGTCTCTAATGGGAAAAATTTGTAATCTTTTTGCTATTGATGTTGGGCGTTATGTTAAGAAAGCTCCTGAAAGGAAAGTCGCTTTTGCTGCTGCTTGTGCTATCTGGATTGAGGCGGCTCAACAGCTTCTTTCCGTCTAAATTTTCCCGAAACAGGCATATTCTGATCTTTTTTAGTTAACTTGACGGCGCCGGACAAGTCAATCACCCTGGCTTAGTGAGTGTATTTTCAAGGCGAAGTGATCTCAGAGTTGGTTGAGATCACTTCGTTCCTTAGGGGGGCGTTAATAAGATATGCAAGTCAAGCTTGTTCTAATATTTCTTAATTACCTTTGCTTTTTTAAAATAGTAATTCGCCTTTTGGGAATTTTTAGCTACACCTCCTAAACCTTGTTTATATATTTCTCCTAATCTCTCAAACACCGCCCTATTATGCTCGTAGCCTCTACTCAAAGCTTGTTCAAAAAGTTCCCGAGCTTTGTTTATATCCTTAGGCACACCATCTCCATGATAATAGCAAAAACCTAGACTAGAAGAAGCCTGAGCATATTTCATTTCAATGCTTTTTCCATAATAAGCGATAGCCTTGGCATAGTCTTTTTGTGCACCAAAAAAACCATAATTATATAGGAATCCCAAGTGATAAAACATCTCACCATCCCTGTACCCTCTCCTCTCAGCTTCTTCAAAAAGTTCTTGGGCTTTTTTCAAATTTTTTGGTACACCGTTTCCGCGGAGATAGTTAAACCCTAAATTCCTGGAGGAGCAAGCATGCCCCATATCGCTGGCAGCTTGAAAATAGGCGTTTGCCTTATTATAATCTTGTTTTACACCCCCTAGGCCATTCTGGTATACCTCTCCTAACCAATTCAACAAAGTAGGTTCCTTATAACCCTTCGTTGCAGCTTGTTCAAAAAGTTCTCGGGCTTTTATCATATTGCTGGTTACTCCATTTCCCATTAAGTAATTCCTTCCTAACCTAATGAAGGAGTCAACGTAGCACTCATTGACACCTTTTTGATAATAGGAATTTGCCTTATCTAACTTGTTTTCTGCGTCATAGATTAAACCTAAGGTATCGAACATCAAACCATCTTTATGGCCTTTTTCCTCAGCTTCCTCAAAATATTCGCGGGCTTTTTGTGTGTTCTTAGCGACACCATTCCCATTATAATGATTAAACCCCAAATCCCTAATAGAAGCAATAAAACCTTGCTCGATTCCTTTCTGAAAATACTCATTGGCCTTTACATGATCTTGTTGAACTCCTCCTAGACCATCTCTATAGATCTCTCCCAAAGTATGAAACATCAGGCCTTCCATACAGCCCATCTCTTCAGCTTTCTCAAGATATTTTTGTGCCTTTTTATCATTTCTATCCTTACCTAGTCCCCGATAATAATTTAATCCTAGATTGAAGAGTGCCTCTATACTTCCTTCAGAGATAGCTTTTTTATAATAGGCGTTTGCTTTTTTATAATCTTTCTTTGGACGTTCATCCCGAACAAACCACCAGCGCAAAGAACTCTTTTTACTTTCTTTTTCCCCGTAATCATCATATAGCCTTCCTAAAATATTAAACACTGAACTTGCTTCGTAACCTCTATCCACACCTTTTTCAAAAAGTTCTTGGGCCTTTTTCAAATTTTTTTGTACACCGTTTCCATGATAAAAATTGTCTCCTAGTATAATGCAACTCATATCGTTTCCCATATCAATAGCTCTTTGCAAATAGTCATTTGCCATTTCGTAATTTTGTTCGACCCCATCGCCAAAAGAATATATAGATCCTAAGATCGTAAACATTTGAGCATCCTTGTAACCCATCTCATTAGTCTTCTCAAAAAGCTTTCGAGCTTTTTGATTATTCTCAGCGACACCATTTCCAAAATAATATGCCTCTCCTAATTTACATAAATAGCTAGCCTTTCCATCAGGATGGGATGGTAAAGATTCGACTTTTTTATGAAGAGACTTTTTTAATGCCCTCATAGACATAGTTTCGCTCTCTTCCAAAACTTGCTCTGCCAGAATTTCAGCATTGATTTCTTTAGAAGGCAAAATACGAAAATGTTTCATATACTTTTTACATTCTTGCATTAATATAGGTTTGATTCTTTTTTTCTTAAAGTCTGGAAAATGTATTATTCTGTCTTTAAGCCTGTCTCTTAGTGGAGCATAAATCTTATCTTGAGGTACGTCTTCATTACTTGTTAGAATGATTATGAGATGACGAAGATCTAAGGGACTATTAAAATAACTATTCTCATAATCCTCTGTTTCATCATCCAAAAATTGTAAAAGAAATTTAATGTCCTGTTGGTTGTTGCCCCCCATAAATAAGGTATGCAAGTCGTTTATAATTAAGACAGAGTTTTTATAGATTTTCCCTTCATCACCTTTTTTTAAAAAGGCTCGAGCAATCCACCCTGGTTTTCCTTGGTGTAACCATGTGGTTCCTTGGAGCTCACTTACATTTAATACAGATTTGCCTCCAAGTGATTGTTCATAAGCTGGAAGATTAAAAAATTTTGCTATTTCCTTTGCTGTTTTGGATTTTCCCATCCCTGGGTTCCCCCAAATGTAGTATACATTTTTGAGGCCGCTTTTAGGACCTTTTCCCTTAGTACTCAAAGATGCAAAATACATATTTTTTATTATACCTTGTACTTCTTGCCGAACTTCTTCAGAAAAAACTTTAAAGAAGTTATTTTCATTAAATCTCTGTGTAACTTTTCCCCAGCTTTCCACATCTTCCAGATTTTTGTGAGTTAAAGGTAGGGATAAAGCGTCTTTTAAGAAATTGAGGGGGCTATAATAAGCTTGGTCTGGCAATCTTGATTTGATCAAAGCCTCTTGTATACTTTTCTGTAAGTCTTCGGGTATATCCTTTTTATGTGTTACATAATATTCCTCCTCACTCTTAATTTTTTCTGCTCGGATTCCTTCTTGGTAGCCTTCCATTTCAAGCTTTAATTCTAAAATCTCTTTATATATATTTGGTACCTGTGAAACTAAATTTTTTCCTCCCCTTTTTAATAAAACTCCATTATCGACAACTCCTGATATTCCGCTCACAACATTATCCAAGCCTGTCAAACAATCAACAACAGAGATGTGATCCAAGACTTTACTTAAGCTTTTCAAACACACACCAAGAACTGAAATACATTGAAGTGGTGCTGTCGCAATTTTTGTAATTTCTTTGAATATTCCAATTATGGCATCAGTTTTACTTTGATCAACCGCTTGTTTTAAGTATTCTTCATAAATAGACAATTTTGGTTTTAATCTTAATGCTAAAACTTTTGATAAGCTTCTTTCCTTGAGCTCATAAAGTTTTTCGATAGCCTCTTCTTGATATTTTGGACTTTGTTGTGAGATTGTCTTTTGGTCATAAATGTCATCTGTAAAAATACTAGCATAGCTGTATTTCAAGGGGCTTTCCATAGCATATAAATTCTCTATTTTCATAGAAATGGCTACTATAAATATTAATGTATGCTTTTTCATTTTATTCTCCATATTTTAAGTTTTAATTAAATACGAAAGCGCTTTTGAGGTGGGGTAAGCAAGGCACTCACTATATTGCTTACCCCAAATAAGATCTTACTTATTTACTAGTAATAAATGAGTTCATTTTTTAGTCTCTCATCATAAATTTTGTCATGGCTGGTAATTGTAATATGACCTCCCTGGGAATCTGGCCTTTGTAAGCACCAGGTATATTGCCAGCATCTTTGTTGCTTTGGACCTTTAAAAGCCCAAGAAGTTTGTATGGAATTACTTGGCTTTTCTTCATCCCTCCAAATCTGGACTATGCTCCTGCTCTCATTTCTGGAATTAATTTCCATGTAATGCTGCCCTTCTTTTGCAACCAAAGTGTCTCTTTTAAGAATCGCAACTGAAAGGAGATCATTTAGTTGATGCTCTTCCAAAAGTTTTCCCATTTCATCAAAAAAATCGGGAGATTTTTGGAGTTGAAGACTTCCAGTTTTAACAACTGCATCTGTTGAAGTCTCAAATAGAAGAGGCTCTTGGGAATTATTGGAAATAATCCAACTTGCTGGTATGGCTTTTTTTTCTTTTGCTTCTTCTAACGAATACCCCTGTGTTACCAAGGATGGAATTTGGTCAACAAGATCATAATTTTCAGTCATGATCTGATTTTCTCCAAGAGTGAAATGCCGATGGATGAGGCGTAACCCGATTGACGATTCTAATTCATATCGAGTCACAACTTCTTCAGCTTCCTTTAAAAAAGATTCAAACTGAGGAGAAGCTTTTAAAGCTGTATCGCTCTCTTCAACAGAGGGTAAGTTATTATAATGAGCTCTATGCGACCCCAGGTTGATGTCATCAAAGTCATATTGGGCGTATAGAGAAGGACTTATCGTTATAAATACCGCACATGTAAAAGCTAAAGATATTTTTCTAGCTTTGGCAATTTGTTGAGATTTTCTTTTAATCATTTAATTTATCCTCTTTTTTAATATTTTACATGAGTGTTAATGTTGACATGCCCTCCTGTGGGGGTGGGCTGGCATACGGAAATAACCAAACAACCTTGTTGTTTTGGTCCTTTGAAACTCCAGCTTGTTTGAATAATATTTTCTGGCTGATCTTTTTCATACCCAAGCTGAAGAATACTTATATTGCCATTTTCACCAATATGTTCTACGTACATTTGATCTTGCCCACCAACTAAAGAACTCCTTTTTAAAAGTGCAACGCCAAGAAGATTGTTTAAATTGTGGGTATAGATGAGGTGAGACATTTCCTCCATAAACTTGGGATTCTTTTGAAGCATATGGCTTCCGATCTTAACTTCTGGATCTGTAGAGGCTTCGAACATAAGAGGTTTTTTTTCAGGATCCATAAAGATCCAACTGGCTGGGAGCGCAGATTTAGATTTTGCATCTTCAAAACTGTGCGCCCATGTAACTAAAGATGGCGTTTCTTCAACAACTTGATATTCTTCAACGATAACTTGATCTCTTTTTGCTAGAAAATGTTGATGAAGGAGCCGTAAGCCCACGTAGGATTCTAATTCATAGCGTGTTACAATTTCCTCTGCCTTCTCCAAAAAAGATTTAAATTGAGAATAGGTTTTTAATTTCTCATTATTCTCTTGAGGCGACGGTAAGGTAGAGTAGTGCTTACTATAAGTTTCTTGATCGATATCATCCAACTCATATTGAGCTGAAAGCGGCGTACTCGCCCATAACTGTAAGGCAAATAGGATTGCTAAGTGCTTTTTACGTGATAAAAAAGTCTTTCTATTCGTTGTCATAAAGTTCTCCTTTTTAATAGTTAAATGGTATTTGCACATGCAAGCACCACTCTGAAATTGAACACGAAAAGTTTGGATATTTCAAAAGCAAGCATTACGTACGGGCGGTTTTAACTTACGTAAGGGATTACCTAAGGGGATGACAGATGAGGGCTTTAAAGAATGTGCGTTCGTAGAAATTCTTTGAAATTATTTAAACACTAAGGTAAGAATAAGCATGCATTGATTATGCCTAAAGGATAGGGAAATAAGCCCCTTTGAATTATATGCAAAATAAAAAAGTTATTCTTCCTTTAGACATTTATTATGATCATCTTCAAGTAATTAATGGGATAGAGTTTACACCTAGAGAAATAGAAATCATCTCTTGTCTTCTTAATGGAAGAATGAATGCTATTCCTCGCTTTTTATCAATTAGCTCGAGAGCTGTCGAAGCCCATACTCGCAATATCAGGCAAAAAGCAAGCGGCCTACATAGCCATGAAGACATCGTAAATTTTGTAAAAAAATCTGAAAAATTTTCTCTAATAAAAAATGAATATTATTTAAGCTTAGAAATTCGAATTCATTTTGAAAAAATATTAAAAACTAGTTTCAAAAAAATTGGAACAGAGCCTCTTGATTGTTTCATTATTTATGGACAACAGGCAACAAAGATACCTTCATTTATTCCATCTCTTAAGGAGCATTTAAAATGCGCGGGATTTAAAATTGAGAAATCAATATCAGAAGAAAAAGCTAATAAAAATAAAATACAAAATGCCGTTGGATCTAGCCCTTCATTCATAACCTATCTCCTTTGTATTTTTCCTGAAGAATTAAAACTCTCTGAACTTGAAAACAAATTCAATGAGAAGTTCATTTTGCAGGAAGAAAAAACAAATATAGAAGAATACAAAAAAGACTTTAATTATATTAATTTACAAAAAAATCTGAATTATTATTCATCTTTTTTTGAAATTCTCAAAAAGCTTCTACCCAACTTTAATTTTGACAAAATCATAAGTGATTTTGAGGATGAATATAAGAAAAAAGAGGGATTTACAGAATCCAAACTACTGGAATCCAAAATACCAAAAGTTGCACTGACTGAAAGTAAGTCAGAAAATTGGTTTGCCTATGCATCTAGGCGGTATCTTATAGCAGCTTTCTTTGTTGCGGGCTTTATTGGGTGTGGTTATCTCGCACTTCAATGGTATCAAAATCTACGAATTCCTTCTATTCAATCTGATTTAATTATTCCTACAGAATCAGTTCGGTTGGATCGTCCTGAATTAATTGCCCAGATAGATGAAAATTTTAAAGGAAAGGGAGGAATTCAAATCGTTGCATTAATAGGTATGGGAGGAGCTGGCAAAACAATTCTCGCACGTCAGTATGCTCACTTACAAAAGGCAGCTATTATATGGGAAGTTAATGCTAAAACACTTCAAAGTCTTAAAACCTCCTTTGAAAACTTAGCGCGCTCACTTGCAGTAACTGAGGAAGATAAAAAATTCCTGGATGTTCTTCAAGAGTTTAAAAAGTCAGATCAACGAGAAAAGCAACTTATTCAGTTTATTAAAGACCGTCTAAAAGCAAGTGAGAACTGGATTCTTATATATGATAATGTTGATAAAATGGCTGATATTAAATCTTATTTTCCTATAGATGTTAAAACCTGGGGCCAAGGAAAAATCATTCTGACCACTCAAGACAGCACAATTAAAAATAACAGTCTTTTAAATCATACTATTCAAGTAGGAGAGCTATCTGATAAACAAAAATTAGCTCTCTTTACAAAAATCCTGCGTGAAGGAAAACCTTTTTATTCAATTGAACTAGAAAAAACTAAAAAATTTCTTAAAGAAATTCCATCTTTTCCCTTAGATGTAAATTTGGCGGCATATTATTTGAAAGCAACTAGTATTTCTCCTGAAAATTATCTGGGTAGGTTGAACCATCATCATAAGGATTTTGAGAGTGTGCAACAAGATCTTCTTAAAGGAGCCGGTGAATATACCAAAACACGCTATGACATCATTACCTTAACTATAAAACAACTTATTGGTACTCAAAGAGACTTTGCTGATCTTTTATTGTTTATTAGCCTTCTTGATTCTCAGAACATACCGCGGGAATTATTAGATAAATATAAAGGAAATATTATCGTTGATAACTTTATTTATAACTTAAAAAAATACTCTCTTATTACAAATGAATCATTATCTTCCTCTTTAGGATCTTGTCTTTTTATTCATAAAAGTACGCAAGAAATATGCCTGCATTATCTTTTAAAAGTATTAAATTCAAAAAAGAATGAGCATTTGATAAGCTCAATTGCTAACTCTTTACAGGACTACATGACAACGATCGTTGATGAGGAAGATATTCCAAGAATGATGAATTTAGTCACCCATTGCGAGTTTTTCTTAAGTCATCATAATTTATTATCTTCTGAGATTAAAGAATTGATAACTGGCGAATTAATTTGTATTTATTTTTACTTGGGGAACTACAAAAAAACCCTATTAGAGCTTGAAAAAATAGTAGAAAATTTAAATAGATATAAAGGCAAGAATCATATAAGAGTCGCTTACCTCTTTGCACATTTAGGAAGGGTTTATAGAGAATTAGGTGATTATAAAAAAGCTAAGCAATTACTAGAACAGAGCCTTATAGGTTATGAAAAATATCTTCCTGAAAATTATGATGGAAAAGCAAAGGTTCTGATGTGTTTAGGAAATGTTTACATGAGTTTAGGGAATTACAAAGAAGCCCAAAATATTTTAGAGCAAAGTTCCATAATCTATAAAGACCATTTTTCTGATAAACATATTAGTATTGCTCAGGTCTTAACATATCTAGGATATACTCATAGGGTTTTAGGAAATTTTGAAAAAGCCAAATCTTTAATTGAAGAAAGTATTAAGATACATAAAAAACATTTCTCAGAAGACCACATTGGGTTTGCTTGGATTTTAGTGCACTTAGGTTCTCTTTATAGAGAACTTGGAGATTATGATAAAGCTCAAAACTTAATTAAGCAAGGTCTACAAATTTATAAAAAACATCTCTCTGAAGATCATACTTTTGTAGCCTGGGCCTCGGCGCACTTAGGAAGTATTCTTAAGGAGCTTGGAGACTACGATAAAGCTAAGAATTTACTTATGCGTAGTTTAAAAATTTATAGAAAACATCTCACTGAAAATCATAATTTTATAGCTTGGGCTTCAATACTCTTAGGTAAGGTTTATGGACAACAAAATAATTTTCAAGAAGCTAAGAATTTATTAAAAAATAGTCTCCGCATTTATGAGAATAACTATGGTAAAGATCATATTGAAACCGCTCGTATTTTAAGGAATATGGGGTGTGTTTATCTTTTGGAGGGCAACTTGGAAACTGGAGAAGCTTATCTTAGGAACGCTTTGGAGATATTTAAACGAAATAACCACTATGAAAGCTATGTTGTCCTAGAAAACTTGGCAGATTTATATTTAAAAAAATCAGGACAAGAAGTTAACAAGAAAGACTCTCAACAACGTAAAACCTGTGAAAACCAAGCTCGTGGTTGCTTAAAGCAAGCTTTAGAAATTGTAGAAACTTATTTTCCAGCAAATTCACCGCATATAAAAAGAATTAACAATACAATTAAATCTATCTCTAATTAATTATAGAAAAAAACTATTCTAAATTAAAAAATAAATTGCACTATACCTCAGGATTATCTTTTTTCAATTAAAAAAAAATTATTAGATAGTAAAGACGGTGAACAAGAAAAAACAAAGCCTCCGCAACCAAGAGAATCAATAAGCTATGATAATTTTATGATAAATCAAAATTTTCCGAGTACACCTTGGATAACTTTTGGAGTGAGTAAGATGCAGCTAAGCATTTTAGACCCGATTTTTTTCACAGGGTAGAAACTGACCTTCCCCCCTATAATGAGTCCAGTTTTAAGTTAGTATAAGCTGAACGGATCTGTTGCAACTTTGAGAACCCGTATTCATGGAAAGAGATAAATTTGTTAAAATAAAGCGATTGCTCAACTTTTTAAGATTTAAGCAAGGATTTGAACTGAAAAGGAGGACTGCTAATTGCTCTGTTTATAAAGATGCATACAGGACGAGCTAAAATTTTTATGGCGATATGCTTTGTTAGACACCAAAGCTTACGAGCACGGACCTTTTCAATTTAAAACCTAAGCCTTCACACTAAGAAGTTACTAATGTATTTTTTAAATCTAAATGCGGGCTGGACACTTGATGATCATCTCGAGTAAACTGTCAGTAAGTCATTAATCTTTAAGGAATTAATCTGATAAATCTACTAAAAATAGAAAATGGAGATATATATGATAAAAGGGATCAGATACTTCTTGCTTACAGTTTTATCTCTAAGCTTCTTGGAGATGGAAGTTTCAGCTATGATGGAAGAAAATGAAGATTCCAATGATAATTGCAGATATATAAAAGCTACGTTGTCAAATAAAAAGCCTACGTCATCGACTAAAAAGGGTAAAAATAAAAAACATAAGGATAAAAAGTATAAGGATTGGATATCTTATGAGGGTAGTTGGTGTCCATTACCGTTCAATAAGTTTAGAGGAGATAAGTCATTAAGAACTCCGGATATCTCCAGCATAGAAATCCCAATAGATGGAATTTATACGATTATCGCTGCTTATCATTGGCGTATTAAATCCGGATTCTTCTATAACTCTAACGCCGTTGTGCGTACTGATACGTATACTGAACCTGCAACTGCTATTTCCATCAACACCCCAGAAAATTTCAGTAATTGCTATTTAGTACATCGTATTCATGAGGGTGGATGTGTACAAGGAACCTTAAATTATACAGACCGTTTTATAAAGGGAGATAAAATTATGCTTTCCATTAAAGGGTTCAAAGATGCTGAATACTATAGAAATAATTTTTTTCTACAAGTTAAAAAAATAAATTGATAAGAATAGAGGGAGGCTTGCGAGCGCGAACCCATTTTGAGAAACCAGTCTTTCCAAGGCTTTTAAAGTATGATCATGCTCCCACCTGTATCTATACTTAAAAATTCAGCAATAATTTCCATTGTGATTGTTTAATGCTGGTTTAAATCCCTGTTGGTGCAGAGTCTCTTAGCCCTAGCATTTTCTTCAATTCTTCATCTATGAAACAATAAACGCTTATGATAAAACCCTACACGAGCGTAGCTCCCTCCTTGGGAATGTTTTCTCAAAGCAAAACTTGATAGCTATATAATTCTCTTTAAAAGTTGAAAATCGCGTTAAAATAGCTTGAATAGGAGGTCATTATGGGATATCCAAGCGACTTAGAAGATGAACAATGGGATCTAATTAGCAAGTATTTTACCTATGGGAATTATGGAAATAGAGCAAAACATAACAAAAGAGCGTTGGTTAATGCTGTCTTTTATTTGACGAAGACTGGCTGCCAGTGGCGCCAATTACCTCATGACTTTCCCCCTTGGCCTACCGTTCATAGTTTTTATCGTAGAGCTAAAAAGAAAGGCATTTGGGAAAAAATGATGCAGGACCTTGTTAAAGAAAGTCGGATGCGGTCGGGCAAAGATCGAAATCCCACTTATAGTCTCATCGATAGTCAAAGCGTTAAAACAACAAATAAAGCCTCCGATAGAGGGATCGACGGGGGGAAAAAAGGTAAAAGGACGTAAACGTCATATTGTTACAGATACGCAGGGTCACCTGCTTTACGTTCAAGTTCATGCGGCCAATATTCATGATACGGTTGGAGGTTGCTCTGTATTTCAAGAGGCTTTGGAAAAATATCCGACCTTAAAGGGAATATGTGCAGATGCAGGGTATCGGAAAACAATGGAGGAATTTGTGAAGAATATTCTAAAGAAAACAATAGAAATTTCAGATCGAATCTCAGAAAAGTGGCAGATTTTGCCGAAACGATGGGTAGTTGAGAGGACTTTGTCTTGGTTAAATGGGTATAGGCGGCTTGCTAAAGATTTTGAAATTTCTGTTTCTTCAGCGGAAAATTATGTCATGATTGCCCATTCTATACTCCTTTTAAATAGGCTCACTAAATCATGACGACAGGTTCTGAGATAATAACATAATTTAAATGAAGAAAGACATTGTATGGGCAGATTTCAGGCATAGACATTGAAAAGCCGGTTAACAAACTTTACTTGTTCTTGGATAGGTTGCCTGAGGAAGTAAGATTGTTGTTTAATCATCATGATCATAGCCTCAATGCCCTTGAGTGCGCGGTTGGCTGTTTTAAAAGATTGAAATCCTAGCATCGGCCTTATACGACTTTTGATTTTGCGATGATCTGATTCAATTATGTTATTTAGATATTTACTTTGTCGGTGTTGAAGATTTTTACTCAAGATACCTTCTTCTTTCAGCTCTTTAATAGCTTTTCCATAAGCAGGATTCTTATCTGTGGTCATTCTTAAGGGAACTTCCAAACAATGCTTCAAAGCTTTCTGGTTCTGATGGAATGGCCTGAGCGCTTTTAAGAAGCTTCAATAATGAGGCAAGATAAAGAGCGGTCAACTATTAAGGAAAGGACCATACCATCAGAACCAAAATTCCACTTGGTTTCCTTAGAAAAATTCCTAACCAACTTGTGAGTGAAACGAGCGAACCAGTCCTGGAGAAATTGAAAAATTTTAAAATATTTTTAATTTACATTATGTTAAAATTCTTCTAGACTGACTAATCTGCAAAAATAAATATATGGGAGATAACATGAATACAGAATTTAAAAACACTATGGTACTCACTTTACTTTCTCTTTTCATATCCTTTCCTGTCTTTGCCATGGAAGAAGATGCTAAAGAAGATAATGAGATTACAGGAAGAGTAACAAAAAAGTTTTCTGATTATAGAAAGAGAATAGAGGACTTAGAAAAACAAATAAAGAGCCTAGAAGAAGAAAAGGTATCATTGAAAAGAGCAAAAGCTAAATCAAAACGAGCGACAGAAAAGACAGACGAGCTCCTTAGATACGTAGTAGAAGAGGCAACTCCTCTTGCTCTTCTTTACTTTCAAGCTACTGCCAAAGATGAATCTCAGGAGGAGAAACTAGAGAGATTAAAGACACAAGCAATTAATGGTGAAACCGTAAAGGATATTATTACTTATAGTGACAAACAAATTAGATCAGAGACTGTAAATAGTATTAATAGAATATTACACCTACATGGTGATAGAGTTCAGGTTGAGGCGAGTGAGTTTTCAAGTGTGGAATATGCAAACGTAACTATTAAAGCGACGCCGAAGGAGAGATTATTGTCTTCTGCAGACGGGTTAAAAGAATCTAGGTCTAGAGCGTCTAAAAAGAAAGAAAAAGTTGAAAGGATGCGTAGTTCTTTACTAACCAAAATGCAAGATAATAACCTCCAAGATTTTCTAAAAAAATATTATGCCCCCGGAGAAAAAGAAGTTGAAAAGAAAATTTATAAGGGAAAAGAATTTAGTACAGGCGAACATAAGTTTCCAGAAGATATGAAAGAGGCTATAAATCTTCTTTCGCCAGATGAGGTAAGAGCTGTTTTTAAAGAAGAAAATTTATCTCTCAAATAATTTTTACTCAAAGCAACAATGAAATCAGAGAGCTACCTCATAAAACTCCTATGTCTATAAGCTTTACAAACTTTGGAGCTCATTTTACGAGGGAAGCTCTCCACGGGATTATCACTTTTTTTGGGTTTATTTCCTGCAATCAAAAATAACCTACAAAAAACGCTCACTGAGAAACTTTATGTATTCATTGAGGAAAAATGCCTAAAAAGCTTTCTGCTTATGTGGTATGAAGCCAGGGTTCGTGAGTAGAAGAGACATAAGGGATTAAAATGACGCTGAAACACCTTATTTTGTAAGGTTTCCGGAGAAATTGTCGCTTTCGAATTAATCTTCCTGTTTAAGAGCTCTATAATAAACTGACCTTGTAATTCCAACCATTTCGCAGATTTTTGTTACTGAGAATTCGTCGCCTTTCTTTAAAGAATTTAAAGTGGCAAGTTTAACTGGGGTTAAGGCTCTTGGTCTGCCCCCTTTTCTACCTTTCTGATGCGCAGCCTCTAGGCCAACTTTTACACGCTCTTGAATCAGCGCCCGTTCCATTTCAGAAAAAGCTGCACACATACTAAAAAGTAACATTCCCATGGGGGTTGTTGTATCTATATCATTTTCAAGGGAAACAAAGTTAATACCTTTTTGTTTAAAATCATTGATGAGCTGTATGAGTTTCAGCATGCGGCAACCTAAGCGATCGAGACGAACAACACAAACGGTATCGCCTTTTCGGAGTTTATCCATCAGACGGTTAAGTTCTTTGCGGTCATCCAAACTTCATTGAGGTTATTTCTCTTCTAAAATTCATTCCGAAAACACAAAACACAGTGTATTTTGGGTGAAACTGCATAAGCGGGTGTAAAGTTTATTAGGGTTAATTTTTTTTGGAGATAAGAGCTTCTTGCCTGTTAAGTAACAACAATTACCTTGTTGATATTAAAATGTTTTTTCTAAATTTCGAAATTACCCACCCTAAGAATAACTTTCCGTAAGGAAATTTTTATTCCTTCTTTCTTAAATCCCAATAAACAAAATACCCTAACCCTACGGAAAGTAAAGTGCTTTCAGTAATTTTCCAGGTATCCCCTTTACGTAATTTACTAAACTTCGGATCACCTTCGCCCACACATTCACTTAATCTTTTCCAAGGAAAATAATAGCGATCAATTAGAATCATAGTGCCAGCAGTAAGCATTATTGACCCAATATATCCGCCAACCAGCGATCCTATTGGCCCCCATTCCTCAACTTTATTTCCAGTTTTAATCCATGCATATGCTGCTCTAGCCCAGCTCCCTGGTTTTGGCGCATAAAAACGAGTAATAATCCAATCAGTAACAAACTGGCCCGCTCCTTCTCCAATACCATTTCCAATTTTAAGTGTATAGGGTGAAGCAGTTGCTTTAATGATGGCTCTTATTCCTTTATCCTCTTCATCTTTATCTACCCCCATCGCAAAAGCTGGAGAAAATGCAAGTGTGTTAATGATAAAAAATATCAGGCAAAAACTTTTTTTCATATATTAATCTCCTAATATGCTTAGTAAAATTATGAATAAATTTCTACTTTTTCCAAAAAAAATCTACAGCCACTCCTACAGAAGCTAAAACAGTTAAACTTACGTTAAAAACGTCTTTTCCTTCTATATCTTTAGTATCCTTTTTCTTTATTGCATTATAGAGCTTAACATATGAAGAACAAATATCATCACTATAGGACATAACATAGGCTCCGACGGTTGTTCCTATTATACCTCCTGCCCATGAACCCCAGGGCCCCCATTCTCTCGCATCATTTCCTTTTTGAACTGCAGATCCTATGCTTCTAATATAGCTCCCAGGCTCAGGTTCGTTTAAAAAATGAGCTAAACTTACCGCAACTCTATTTCCAATTCCCTTTCCGATCCAAGCACCTAATCCTGTTCCTGCTATGGTTAGACCCGCTTTAGTTTTATCTTCTAGAAATGATTTTTTTACAGGAACATGATTAAATTCTCCCTCTTCTCCATCCTTACCAGCTAAAGCTTGATCACCCGAAATAGAAATAAATACCAAAATTGCAGCTAAATACTTTATGTTCTTTTTCATAAACTTCTCCTTATTATGGTATATATTTTAATATATATTTATTTTTATTATAGTAAAAATTACCTTTGCTTCTATAGCAAATTTTTTACTAATATTTACGAAATTACATGCCGAAATGCTAATTTACAATAAGAATTTGAATTAGAAAATATTTTTAAACGGTAAATGTATCCTAAATGCAACGAAGACTGTAAGAAAATAACTTAGAGCTCCAAAGCTTCAACTGTTTTCTCCCTATACTCCCCTTAAAATAAGGAGACATCTAACTAGAGATATACACAAAGAGACGAAATTGGCATAATAAGATCATAGAGGTGGCTCATGATAAAAAATTGCTGCAAAAAATGTGGTTCTCTAAAGTTTATTAAGAATGGCTTTGTAAGAGGTTTGCAAAGATCCCGCTGCCAAGAATGTAGATGCAATTTTACAAATACAAAAAGACGTGGAATTCATCCTACTCTTAGAGCGTTTGGAATTGTTCTTTATGGGATGTGTGGAGTTTCTATGTATAAAATTGCTAAGCTATTTGGTGTAAGTAATGTTGCTGTTCTTAAATGGGTAAGGAAGGAAGCAGACTTAATTGAAGATGTTCCTCCTCATGCCGAAAGCAAGATCGTCATGATTGATGAGATGTGGCATATTGTGTAAATGGAAAAAAAAGAAAGTATGGCTCTGGAGAGCCATTGTAGGCGTATCACGTCGACCTCTCGGATGGGAATTGGGCACTCGTGGCGATTCATGCTGCAAAAGGTTAATTGATCGAGTTGATGATGGGGAATGTGTAATAAATACCCCGTCGGCTTGCCGCTGGGGTATTTATTATCACATAATGACCTTGAATTTATCTTGGCTCTATAAAATGTTTTTATCAGTTTTAAAAGCAGAGCCTTATTTTGAGACTCTTAACAATAGGACGATAATGCGCTAAACTCCTAAAAAACAAAGAGAGGAAGCCATATGTCTCCCCAGAACTGTAAAAAATGCCATTCACCCAATTATGTTAAAAGCGGACATACACGAGGCCACCAAAGATATAAGTGTAAAGAATGTGGTTGCCAGTTTACAGCAACAAAGCCTCGAGGAGTTCACCCAGCCTTGAAATCCTTCGCTATTGTTCTCTATGCTTATTGTGGAGTATCAATGGGAAAAATCGCCCGCCTTTATAAGGTAAGTACCGTTGCTGTTTTAAAGTGGATTCGTACAGCTGCTTTAATCATAGAGCCACCTAGCCCTGTGGGAACATCAGATATTGTGATGATTGACGAAATTTGGCATTTTGTGAATGGAAAAAAACAAAGTTTGGATCTGGAGAGCGATTGACGGGGTATTGCGTAAACCTCTTGGATGGCAACTGGGCCCTCGTGGTGATGCCAGTGCAAAAAAACTAATCTCTCGAGTTGATACAGGAACTTGTTCATTTGTAACAGACGAATGGGGCGGTTTCTTTAGGTTATTACCAGAGGAGCGACATTTCTATGGAAAAGATCTAACATTTCCTATTGAAGGGACAAACAGTGATATAAGACATAGGCTTGCTCGTTTCCATCGTAGGTCTAAGGTTACTTCAAGAAGCCTTGAAATGGTGGAAGCATCTCTTCTTCTTTTCCACCATCTACAATCCTCTGCTGTCCTCGATTCTCTTTTGGCACCTTTTCTATCATCCTTTAGTTAATTGTCCCAAAATTAGACAGCGAATTGAAAAACAACTCAATAAGACTGAACTTTCTAACAAATTTTCTAAAGCAGTGTTCTTTGCAAACAATCAAGAGTTCAAGCAAGGAACCAAAGAAGAACAAGAAATTTCAACAGCATGTAAGTTATTGATTCAAAATGTAATTGCCTTATGGAATTATTTATATTTATCACAACTTTTAGTTAACAACCCTAACATTGAAGAGCGTAAGCATGTGATTGCATCAATTAAGAGGGGTTCATTAATAACATGGCAACATATCAATTTACAAGGTGAATATGATTTCGTAAAACATGCGGCAAACGATAATCTTTTTAATATGGAGCAAATATTTGCTCTAAAAGCTGCATAGTCCCGTATTTTAAAAGGGCTCCCTTAACCCTTCATGGTCAGTTGGTCCAAATATGCGGAAGATCCAAAAAAAATTTAACAAAACTTTTAACATCAATAAAATAACCACTTTTATTTTGCACGTAAAAAGCTCAATTCCCCTAAAAAATTAACCCTAATAAACTTTACACCCGCTTATGCAGTTTCACCCATTTTGACACAAATGGATTTGGCAATAATTTTGGTGCATTTTTTGATTGGTTTTTTGCAAAGAATTCAAGTTTAGTCCCCGACATGTCAAAAACACCTGTTTTTGGGATGTTCCAAAAAAGGGTTGCAGTCTTGATCAAAAAATTATAAAAATATGTGCCAAAACTAATTCCAAAAACACTTAAGCCAAAATAGGCTGGCTTTCATATTTTTGGAACTCTTTTCTTAGAGCATAGAGTCAGAAAGAAGTAGCTTATGAAATTTGGATACGCCCGTGTTTCAAAAAATGATCAAAGTCTCGATGTTCAAATTCAAAAACTGAAAGATGCTGGTTGTGATGAAATTTTTATGGAGAAAGTTTCAGGGGCAAAGGATGATCGAACAGAATTAAACCGTTTGATGGACAAACTACGAAAAGGTGACATCATTTGTGTCGTGCGTCTGGACCGCTTAGGACGACGCATGATGAAGCTAATAGAACTCATCAATGGTTTCAAAGAGAAAGGCATTGAGTTTGTATCGCTGGAAAACAATATCGACACCACAAACTCCCTAGGAATGGTCCTCTTTAGTATGTGTGCAGCCTTCTCTGAAATGGAACGTGAGCTTATCCGAGAACGTGTAAAAGCCGGACTTGATGTTGCCCATAAAAAAGGTCGGAAAGGCGGGAGACCCAAAGCACTTACACCAACAAAACTTGAAACACTCCTCTCTCTTAAAAAGTCGGGAGAGTTTTCTGTAAATCAAATATGTACCATGGCAGGGGTTACACGCTCTGTTTATTACAGAGCAATAGCTGAAGCTTGATATGAAAAATTCTACTGTGAGTACAGTCAATTTTTATTGATAGGGTATTCCTGGAAATGCTCAAAAGGATTTTAAAGTAGCTTATGATAGCAATTATTGAAGCTTATAAATCAGGGTTGTTTCGCTCTCAGAACTGGTTCTCCAATATCATTGCGGGGATTACTGTAGGAGTTATTGCCTTACCTTTAGCTATGGCTTTTGCTATTGCATCCGGAGCAAAGCCCGAACAAGGAATTTATACTGCCATTATCTCTGGTGTAGTTGTTGGGGTTTTTGGCGGGAGCCGAGTTCAAATTGCAGGCCCTACAGGAGCTTTTATTGTTATCCTTGCTACGATTACCGTCAAATATGGGATCGAAGGCTTGCAGATTGCCACTCTCATGGCAGGATTTATTTTAGCCTTCATGGGAATTGCAAAATTAGGAAATATTATTAAATTTATTCCTAATCCTGTTATTGTGGGATTTACAAGTGGAGTGAGTATAATCATTTTTATTAGTGAATGGCAGGACTTCTTTGGCCTTCCAAAACTTCCCAATAATTTTGTTCACTTCCATGAGAAACTTTTCTTTCTTTTAAAGAACTTTCCAAATTTAAATTTAGCAACAACAACCCTTGCTTGTGTGAGTTTGTTTATAACGATTTTTTCTTCGAGACTCCGAATGATTAAGCACATTCCTCCTCCATTGATGGCTTTGGTGATTGTTACGAGTATTCAATCTATTTTTCAATTCTCTGATGTAGCAACGATTGGGACCGTCTTTGGTAAAATTTCTCAAGAACTGCCCGCTTTTCATCTTCCAACCCCCTCTTTTAGCGAGGTCATCGAACTCATTGGTCCTGCCTTTACAATTGCACTTTTAGGGGCCATTGAGTCACTTCTTTCTGCTGTCGTTGCAGATGGAATGATGGGGACACGCCATAATTCCAATCAAGAATTGATTGGACAAGGTCTGGCAAACATTGTTTGTCCCCTCTTTGGAGGCTTTGCAGCAACAGGAGCCATTGCGAGAACAGCAACGAACATTCGCAATGGTGGTAATAGTCCACTTGCGGCGATCGTTCACTCTCTTGTCCTCCTTTTAGTTATTTTATCTTTAGCTCCTCTTGCACAGTACATTCCCCTTTGTACGCTAGCTGCAATCTTATTCGTAGTGGCATACAATATGAGTGAAGTTCATCACTTTTATTATATGATACGGCACGCCCCAAAAAATGATGTCCTTGTCCTCGTTGTAACCTTTATTCTTACTGTTTTTACAGACCTCGTCGTAGCTGTAAATGTAGGCGTCATCCTTGCTCTTTTCTTATTTACACGACGAATGAGCCAATCTGTAACTGTTGAACAAGAAACCTCTACTAGCCTTCAAGAAGAATTAAGCCAATTAAATATGACTGCCCTTCCCTCAGAAATTATTATCTATAGTATTCAAGGTCCTTTCTTTTTCGCAGCTGCAGAAACACTGGAATACACCTTGGCTATGACACATACCGATCCTAAAGTTCTTATCTTCCGTCTAAAAGGTGTACCTTTTATGGACGTTACAGGATTACAGACCTTTCAGGAAATTATCGAGCAACTCCATAGCAGGAGTATTGATGTATTACTTTGCGAAGCAAATCCACGCGTATGCCACAAATTAAAGAATATGGAAGTTTTTCAATGGGTTTATGCGGGTCGTGTATTTACAACCACAACAGAAGCTTTGCAAACTATTTTAACAAAATATAAAATATAAACATGAGTTTTTTAGGAAAATGCAAGGGCATTGCCACACAAGGTTTAGCTTCTCATTTGAAAAGCAATAAATTCTCTCAACACCGCACAAAATAAGAACATTCAGAACTTTTCTCTTCCTTATGTGCTATTTTTACACGTTTACTGGCTTGATACCTAATATCATCTCAACCTCATGATTCATCTAATGATGATCGATGGGGGCTTAAGAAGGAAAAACGGACGAGTTTGCAAACTAGAGCAGATTGCGAACTTTGGAAACAGAGACGTATGGAAAGGCAACTGCTTATCCCAACTTACGGAAAAAAGACAAGGCAGAAGCTCAGCATTCTTGATTATTGCAATGCTCTGTACATCAATCATTTTCATTTCATTGAGGATACAGTGAGTGGAAAAATTTCATGGAGGGACCGTAAAATTGGAGAGATCTTACATAAGTCTCAAAAAGGAGATGTTATTGTTGTGGTTGAAGTCTCCAGATCAGGAAGATCAGCACTGCAGGTGCTTGAGATTCTTGAATTTGCAGCTAATCATGAAGTTTCTGTTCACATTGCTAAAAATAGATTTGTGATGGATGGCTCCATGCAAGCAACAATTATAGCAAACATATTAGGTCTTGCGGCACATATTGAACGGGAATTTATTTCTTCGAATTAAAGAAGCCCTTACAAGATGCAGAAATGATGGTAAAAAACTAGGAAGGCCAAAAGGGCCTGCACAAACCCTGAAACTTGATCAGCACGGAGAGAAGATTACAAAATATCTTAGCAAGGAGATTAGCAAACGATCAATTTTTAAACTTATAGAATGTTCCCCATCCAGCTTCTATTCCTAGATGAAACGCAGAATACCTCACTTCACCAAAATGGCCGGTACCCCTAATTTGATTCATAGATGGACAAGCTTTCACTGAATAGATTGTTAGCTTGCTGAGGAAACTACAGTTGTTTCGCCTCATCCCAGCGGGGATGCTGACGTCCGTATACTCCCCTATATATTACCATGCTCTCAATCACATCCTTAATTAATAATCCCCTTAATTTATTAATCTCAGTGGACTTTCCCCAATCCTTTAAAGTGTAGTTTTGGACTTTTCCCCAGTAATGTAAACCACGATATGATTGTTGCAATGATGCTAGTGGTCTAGCTTGGGCTAATATTTCTTCTACGGCCTGATCCAAAATCCCATCACTTTTATAGTCTATCATTCGTCCTTGATAAATTTCTACCACCTTATTCAAACAATTCCCTAGTTTCAAATAACTCAAATCTAGCAAGCCTAATAATTTACATTGATCTATACATATACCAATTATTGGCTCTCTCTTCAATGGAAAGCTATCATATGCATCGGTAATTCTCCTCATGCCTGGGATTGACCATGATCTCTCCTCAACGTTAAAGAAGTGCCTAATGAGTGCTTTACACCTGTCTCGTAAATTGCTTTCGAGAAAGTCTATTATTAAGCAAAACCCACCACGTTCGATCACACGCCAAGACTTGCATGGACTTAATGACGCCATCCACTGTGTAGAATCATTTGATTTTGCAACATCTCCTCCTATAACTGTTTTCGTAATATTATGTTGTATTTCCTCTAGTTTAACAACATTAGAAGTTTCGCTGGATTTTTCCCCTCCTACTGAAGCATCAAAAGTTTTAATAGCGACTTTTAGGGATACACCCCATGAATGCGCCGCAGAATTTGCTTGCTCTACACTGTGAACTGTCTTCTTATTCTCACTAAAAATTTGTCCTCCTAGAACAAATCTAGTAGGTAAATATAAACCATAATCATTTAAAATATTTAACAAACTTCTATATGAATCAATATGAATATTTAAAGTAGTATCACTATTCCCAACTACCCCTTCTATTGCCTGTTTAAACTGATTGGTTGTTGTAATGTGGTCTAAAGGAATTGAAAGTTCAATTTTTGGTACAATATATTGAGCAAGTAAATAGACTTCAGTTTTCTCATTCTTTTTTAGACTTTCCTTCTTGGAGTTATATTTGGCAGTATTAAGTTCGATACCAAGGAACTTGGCATTTCCATGGACATCTTTTGTCGTTGTTTTTTTCAGCTCAGAATAAGCCTTAGAGAAAAAATACCCCTGATACTCTACCAAATTCTGTTCAGGATATGCCCAATCTGGATCTTGTGTCCAGGTAACACTTTGTTGAGAAGATAAGTCAAATTTTGCATCCTCTGGAGATGTAGCGGTAAAATTGACTGCGTGTTTTAATCTACAACCAGTAAAAAGGATTTCCTGCTCTTGAATCGGAAGACCATGATATTCAGTTGGATCTTCCCGTTCCTCCATTGCTTGTGATGAAAGTACTTGAGTTACTAAAAAGGCCAGAACAACAACAGGAAACAAGATGAGAAGCTTTAAGTTTTTTTTCATAAGAACCCCACTTTTTATTGACATTAGTTTGGTTATTATCGGAAGTCAATGAATTTACAGAAATTCCTCAACTTGAGGGCCAAATAAGTTCGAGTTTGGTCCTACCAAACGGTCGTTACGACAAGGGGCCATTTAGAATGATAGTTCTCTCCAGCTATGTCGGTTCAGGATTCTTATATCATATTTTCATCCCACCTCAAAAAACTGATGGGTGATAAGGGAAAAGGGATTTTTTTGTTTTATCCTTGAAAATGCACATAGCAGATCCTCTACTTATGTAGCGTCTCCTACTAAAGGTGTTTAAGTTTTTCACGAGCATTCGGATCTCCGAGGGCTGCTGCTTTCTTAAAACACTCCTTTGCTAGTGTAAGATCCTTAGAATAACAATTATGGCCATACTCAAGACTAAGCCCTAGGAGATAAATACCATCTACATATCCTAAATCAGCACTTTTTTTGATAAGCTCAGTAGATTTATCAATATCTTGATGAACAATGTTACCCCCCTTGTAAAGAATCCCCAATTGATAATAAGCTACTGTATGATTTTTGTCTGCTGCCTTCTTAAAAAGGTCAAAGGCTTTTCTAAAATTAGTATTCACTCCGTGTCCCATTCGATAACACATTCCTAACTGATACTCGGCTTCTACAAATTCTTGGTTAGCTGCTACTTTAAGTAAATCTGCTGCCTTGATATAATCCTTTTCGACATTGTCTCCATTATAAAACGTCATAGCTTCTTTATATATCTCCTCTGAACTTTTTTGAGGATCAGGTTGTTCACGTTGTGTGGAGTCATGTTGTTGCAGAGCGAGATTTTTTGATATCCACTTAGTCACTTTTTTCAACTTACTGTGAGATAATCTGACACCTGAGTTACCCGTAAATAAGGCGCCCTCGCCAAGAGTATGAACACCAATAACATAAGGACTTCTCCATTTATTAATCCATACGCCGCTTCCACTCTGGCCCTTATTGGTATCTATATCGTAATAAAATTTTTCTGGTTCAACATTTTTTATAGTATGTGCCATTGTCATCATTTTATTACACCCTTGATCTCCAGGATATCCAGTAATTGTAACTTCTTCTTTCAAAAGACTCTCATTGTCTAGAGATAGCAACCCACACCATCCTGTCTCATATCCAATAGAGCGTTCTAAAATAAGAAGAGCCATGTCATAGCGTGAATCCTTTTTCTGAACCCAGGAATTAAACGTGCAAATTTTAGCAACTTTTATTCCCCCAAAAGGAGCTATAGTCTCATTTAATCCTAAACGCACATAAATGTTTTGAGCCCATTCTTTCTTATCAGAATTATAAACATTGTGCCCTGCTGTAAGAACATGATGAGGACCTACAAGAATTCCAGAGCCTCCGTATTCCCCATCAGAATATTCCATGCTTAGTTGCCCATGAATTAAGTGTGGCCAGTCCGTTGTTTGATGAACCCTTACTCTCCCGTCCTTCCCTGGAACAATGCGCATCAATATTTTTTCCTCAAATGGCATAATAGAGGGGCGGCCATTATAGATTTGAACAGATTGAGTTGGGGGTTTGGAAGGTTTATTTGGTTCTGTAAAAAGGTGATCTTTCTTCTCGTGAGCGTAAGGCATAGGCTTGCTCGTTTCCATCGTAGGTCTAAGGTTACTTCAAGAAGCCTTGAAATGGTGGAAGCATCTCTTCTTCTTTTCCACCATCTACAATCCTCTGCTGTCCTCGATTCTCTTTTGGCACCTTTTCTATCATCCTTTAGTTAATTGTCCCCCCTTTCAATATTATTCAGAATTCCACGACTTATAATATAACGCTATTCTAAACTTTTAGATGGGCTAATCGAAGAGTCAAACTGCAAAGGAGGAAAGCTGTTTAATTTATTATACCTACTATTATAAAACCTTAAAAACCTTTACTTTCGTTTTCACGTATGTGAAATAATTTCTTTGTTAATTGTATGCACTGCATTCTTTTCTTAGCTTTTTGGAGGTTGTAAAAAACTAAGGAAGATCTGCCTTTTTTGGAGTTATAGGCTCAGTTTTCCCCTTAGGTTTTTGAAGCACCTTTCTTTTTGCCTTTCTTACCGGCCTTTTGGGTTCTGTTATAACCTTTACAGAATTTTCACCTTCTTCAATTTTTTTGACGGGTGCGACTTGTTCTTCTTTTGGTCCTCGGTCATAAATGCGAATATCTTTATGCTTTTCTGTGTATAGCTGAATCAGTTCTTTTCCTTGAGGTTTTTCATCATGAAGAGTAGCAACCAAATCACCGCTATTCAGAGTCGCGAAAATAGCTCTTTCGGATATATGAACAGATCCTTCCTTACAATTATTGGAGGGTCCTACAAGAACTTTGTGAATACGAACCGTCTTAAGCCGTTCAGATTTTTTAAAGTTTTTATAAGCTCTCTTGGCAGGATGATCATGCATATGACCATTGCTGATGAGAACATACTCAGGCTGAGTTGCTTTAATGAGCTCCATATCATTAGAATCATGACTTGCAGAACCATGATGGGCAGCACAAAGAATATTTACTTTTAAAAAATCTGGAAAGTATCGATAACGGTGATAAATCTTGTTCATTGTGAGACCTGTGGCATCTCCTGTTAAAAGAACTGAGGATTTGCCATATTCAATCTTAAGAACAAGACTGTCCGTATTATCATCCTGAGAGTCTGAAAACCTAAGTATACCCCCATCATCTTCAAAGTGAGAAGGATTGAAAGCAAGGGGATAAATTTGAACCTCCTCTCCAAAGTTAAAGGCTTGAGAAAGATGATCTTCTTTTTTTCCTTGGAATTCAAAAGGTTTGTCCCTTTGGATAAAATATTCTAGTGAATTTTGAGGATTAGCATACAGATAAGGTGCGTAAGTCCTTTCTCTATTTTTACATTTTTCAGATTCAATACAAATCTCCTCCATTGAGGCTATCGGTTCAAATTGAATCGCAGGAAAATAAACCCGCGTGCCATTTGCAATACGAGCTGTAATCCATTTATAGAATTTCACTTTCCCAGAAACATCATAATGCTCTGGGAGCCCTCCAAGAACGAGATAATCGATGCGGTCATTTTTCTCACAAAACAACTTTGTAAGCCACCCATAATGATCTTGATCCGGATGGCTAATAACGACTGTTCTTACATAGATAGGTGGATTTTCTTCCTCTTCTTCTTTTTTTCTTCCTCTTTTTTTCTGCTTTTTTGTCTTTTCTTTTTTCTCTTCTTCCTCTTTTGCCTTCTCTTGTTGTGCCTTTTCTGTTGGGAGAAATTGACAACGTAGTTTAGCTATAAATTCTTTAACTTTTTCTTGAATTAATTTTGGATCAGGGTTTTGAGTTGATTCCTCAAAATCGGAAGGCGTAACAATTGATTTCCGAGGGCCTTCTCCTTTCTTTTTTTCAGGTTTATCTTTTTTCTGAGGTGTCTCAGGCTGCTGCTTAAAATAGGCAAATTCTTTGCTATAAGAAGTTGAGCCAATATCAACGAGCATTGACTCTTCTTTTCCTGTTTCTTTATTTTTACAGCGTAAAACTGAACATTGACCCTGACCAACATTGTCCATTTCGAATCTTACATCATACTTTCCTCCTTGAGCTGTTAAAAAGGGAAGAAAGCTTAAACAAATTACTCCAATACAAATTCGTCGGATCATAAAACACTCATATTTGTAAAAATAACTACCAAAAGTTTAAAGATGTAACTTTTTCTTTCTCACAAACGCTTCAATTCTTTTACAAAAAACATCTTCTTTAAAAGAAGGACCATAAAGCTTAATAAGACTTTTCCACACCTCCTCAAACGCTTCCTTGGAAAAATATTGTCTTCCCGCTCCATACGCATCAAGAGACCCTAAAGCCATGCCTTTTTTGACAGCTTCAAACATTTCGGCCATAAATGGGCCTGCTGCTTTTTTACCTTTTGTATGAAAAGCCACCCTAGCAAGAGCTCTATTGAGTCTAATTAAAGAGTCCCATCCTTCTTGATGACCAGCTTCCCCAGCGAGGGTAAAATATTTTATACCCGCTTGAATATCCTCTTCGCTAAGTCCTTTAACATTCTCAAGGTCTTCAAGATAGTCATTATCCCCTACATAAGTAACACCTAACTCTATATACCCTTCAATAATTCCTTGATTTGTAGCTTCATGATAAAGTATGCGGGCTTTCTCTTCATCATCATTATCATAATACCGGCATCCTAAATTCAATAATGCTGGAGCATATCCCTTTTCGACAGCTCTTTGAAGAATCTCGATTTTCTTACCAAATTCTTTTTCTAATCTTGCCGCTTGAACATAAGCAGGATAAAATCCCCCCTCGCCTAAGTCGTAGTAATCCTCAGGAGTTGGACGCGTAGGAAAATCACGGACATTATAGCTCTTCTCTCCTAACACTGCAAATTGGCTTCTTAAGTTCCCTTTTTCTGCCAAGTCAAAGATTCTTTTCCCGTCATGCTTTGATCTATTATAGAGAGGAGGTTGAGACCCCCTCCACAAGGTATAATAGCACTCAAAATTATCTTGCTGTTGCATTAGTTCAGCTGTTGCTTCGTCGAAGAGCTCCCAGATGATATTTGGATAACGATCTACGTCTTCTGTACAATCCTCTTGGATTCCCCAAAGAATTTTCGCTAAATAAAACTTACTTAAGGGATCATTATACCGTGCTCCAATAGCCAGTGCCCAAAGGGTATCCCTTCGTCTAAACTTATATTTATCGCTATAGTGATCCTCCCATGTCATGATGTCTTCAAGAGAAAATAAGGAGGCTCCCACAGTGTCTTTCCAACTTTTCTGAGAAGAATTCTTGGAAAGGCCAAGCTCTCTTCCCAAAGCTTCCCATTTTTTTTTGCCTTTCAGGGCTTCAAAGTCTCTAAAAGCTTGATAGATTTTATCAGCGGAGGCATCTTTAAATCCTTCTTGAACTTGAAGGCGGATGTCTTCAACTTTTTGTGGAAGAGACTTTTGGGGAAGCTTGGTAGACTCTTCTCCTACAGAAACCATAGTGATTTTTTCTTGAAGAAGAGAGGCTGTTTGTGGGGGGACGTTTTCTTTCCCTTTTGCAGATTTTTTCTTGCGATATTTTCTAGTGCGTTTCCGAGCTTCTGAAGGTTGTTTATCCTGCGCCTGTTCTTTTTTAGCGGACTGACTATTCATAGAAGTAAATGAAGTGTCTTCCTGTTCATTTTTAAAACTAGCATGAGTCATTACCGAACTCAGACTCAGAAGGCAAACAGCTCCTAAAAAGAATGTGTACTTCATAATTATGATGCTCCTTTATTGTGTAAACAAGTTTTAGTTGCTTATTTAGTAAAAAACAAGTCTAAAAACGAATTGGGATTTTATAATACTCCACGCACTTGAGCTTCCAGGAGATCAATATCTCTCCTACAAAGTATCTTCTAGTGAGAAAAATGGAGTTTAGCACGGAGTCAACTCCTTATCCACGTTATTTTTTTATTCTTCCGCCCCTTTTAGGTTTATCTTTAATGGTTAAGAAATGACTCGCAAAAGCAGTAAATTTTATAATTCCCTACTGCAAAAGGCCAATAGTACTCCCACCAAAAAAGAAACTTTGTATTTTCTCTATCCTTTGTATAGAAATGTGTTTTTGACTTCGTGGATCTCCATGAAGAGAGAGGTGCCCATTAGGAGAAATAGAAAGGCCTACAAGGAATAGGTGTGAGATCTTTATGACAGCCTCGGTGATTTAAATCTTTTCTCGTATAACGTGCAAATAAAATCAGGGAGAGATTCTTTCCAAGATTCTTGCTTATGATTCGCGATTTTTCCGAGTTTATGTGGGTTAAGACCCAATTCTATTGCCATTTGAACAGTTGCATTAGAAAGACGATATTTCTTTTTTGCTTCCTCCCATGCTAGCTGTTTTTTTATTTTTTGTGTCACTGAATGTTCATCAATTTTTATGAAAGAGTTTGATTTGCGATTTACTTTTCTTGACAGAAGCTTAGCAATAAAAATGTCAAAACCACTAAGCTAAACTCGTGGGGGCGATCTCACGACCTTTTTGCCTCCCATATTTTAGGCAGTAGCAGCCCCCTCCTGCTATTTGTGACTTTATTCTAGCAGATCATTTATAAAGGTAAAGGTATTTTTTTGACAATAATTCAAACAGTAATAAATAAGTTTTCTCAACAATTCATTTCTGATTGACCCGAGAACATCCTTATTCTTAATGTTTTTAGTAAGATAGGCCCTCATTTCTCAGCTTTATTGATTTCATGTTGAAAGTAATCTTTTTATTATCAACCTTTCTTCTGGCGGCAAACTCATTGCTGCGCAACTATTATCCTAAGATATTGTGAGGGTTTGAAGATGATTGTACACCGTGGCACGATTACAGCTTCTTTTCCTGTCTTTGGGTTTCTTCCCATACGTTTTGATTTTTGTCGTACCTTAAAGGAGCCAAAGGAGGTAATCTTAACAACTTTTTGCTCAATTAAAGAAACAATCAAGAGTTCAAGGGTTGCCTCTAAAAAGCTTTTACTATATTGGAGTGACAATTTTTCTTTCTGAACGAGCTCATTAATAATATCCTTACGTGTAAGGGTTCTTTTTTCTTTTGCCATTCTTTTTCCTTCTCGCGTCTACTTCCTAAAAACAAAACCTCTTAAGCATTAAAATACGAACCCTCGCGAAAATCACTTGATTAGACAGTGTAAAAAATAGTTTTTAGTTCATTGTTCCAAGCAACATATGTTCCCTACTCCACACGCTGATCCCCAAGATTACTGATTGAAGACGATTTTCCAATCGCTCAATATAATTTAACAAACTTAGAATTAAAATTCAGAGCCAATCAAGATCAAGTAAATAAATAAAATCCATGTTCAAGAAAAGGAGGCCACACAAGGTTTGTTCCTAAAAAAGTGGAAACCGTCAACCTTTAAGGCCTCCTTGTCGGCTTACTTCTTTATGCTAACGTTTCTCATGCTGTAACTTAACTCAAGATAAGCATGTCTTAAAGCAAAAATCGCCATGTCCATTTCATCAATGTAACGTGATAATTTCATAATTTTAATGTCTATATCTTTAAGAAAAGTCTCAGATGTGTTTATACTGGCATCAGCCATGATCAAGCCTCCTTCGTAGGTTTGTTTATGGTTAGCGACGACAGGTGTTAGAGCCACCTGTTGTCGCGCTCATTTTACCAGGGTTATTGATTGAATGCAATCTCTGCAAATTTCAAGATTTCTTCAATAGATATTGTAAATAAAGGTTCTACTACGGAAACTGCAAAACAAGGTTGTTGAGCTCTGAAAACCATGTGTACTAAGGTCCACAGAGGTACCCAGTTTTAAAATTTAGACCTAGAGCGTATGCATAATGATGATTGAGATGGCCATTGGAGAAAATCTGCAGCTTAAAAAACTGTTCTTTTAATCACACCTGTTTTGCTCTGGGTAAGATTGAGTATAAAATTCTATTGTGGTGAGGACAAATGCAATGATAAAGTAATTAAAAATAGGGAGAAAAACTATGAAAATTTTATTCTTACTTTCATTTTTAATTACTTTCTCACCTTGTTATGCAATGGAGAATAAAGATGATCATTTTACTAAAGCTACTATAAGTATTCCTATAGATCAGTATGCTGAAGAAAGGATTAAGGCTGGCAAACCGATAAAAATGCTTCTTGGTTGCGGTCATACCCCTGGAGCTGATTATGTTATACACCCTGGGCGAGGGCCAAATTCTTCACATGATATAAATGGTAAAGGAGAATTTCATAAACATATAGGGTGGTATACAATAGATAAAAGTGCAGCTCGAGAGCCAGATTTAACGGGAGATATAAAAAGCGAGGAGGTGTGTACTCTCCTCTCACAACGACCAGTTTTTAACTTAGTTTATGCAGAATATCTTCCTCCTGATGTATTAACTCCACGAGTTTTATCCGCTATATATAGTTCTTTACAAAAAGGAGGCAAATTTATTTTTCAGCTTCTTCCAAAAGATATTGCTACTAGCCTTTACTTGACTCCACTAGAAAAAGAAGATTGGGTAAAACAAAATAGCAGATCAGACATAAGAATTGCAATTTATGAAAATGCTGATAGATACATTTTTCATTATAAAAGAGCAGAAAGAATTGGCATTCAGAATAAGGCTCCCCCATATGTATCATCATACGAACGAGAGGGGGAAGAAGTTACAGTAACTTTAAAAGATCGAGAGCCTAATATTGTTAAGTTTAACATTATGGAAGACATGCAAAATAATTTATCTGAGTTGGATGAGATGTTCTGCACCGTTGATATACCTTCAACCTATGCCATTGTTGAAAAACTTGATTAACTGATATGTGATTCTGACCATATTAGATATACTTATGGGATTGAGGCGAAGGTATTTTTACTTTCTTATTGTTTATTATAAATAAAGTTGATGTGCGAGGGCATTTAAAGACAAGCTATTTAAAAGGGAATCTTTTAAAGGTAAGTATTTAAAAATTGAAATAGCACTAAAAAATTTTACATTGGTAAAAGAATTTATAAAGACCTATTCGTTCACTTGATCAATTATAAAAAGTATGTTGACCCAAGTGTTTTTTCAACTTAACATTTCCCAGAATAAGAAACACATAATATACAAGGGAGAGGAAACTAAATGACCAAAAATGAATTGGTTGCAGCCGTTGCAAAGAAAACAGGATTAAAAAACACAGAAACCTCTAAAACTATTGAAGAAGTCCTTAATTTGATCACCAAAACCGTTGCTAAAGGAGATGAAGTTCGACTGACGGGGTTTGGCACCTTTTCTGTTGCAAAGCGTGCAGCTCGCCAAGGACGTAACCCAAGAACGGGAGCTGCTCTTAAAATTCCAGCCTCTAAAGCCCCAAAATTTAAACCTGGTAAAGAATTTAAAGAAGCTGTGTCTTAATTTTAAGAACAACTCTGATTGTGGAACAAAAGCAAAAGAGGCATCACGAAGAAGATAAAAAGAACGCTTTAGCTCTCAAGAAAAAGCGTCTTCGTGATGCTAATGATTGGCTCGCCTCTACTTATCCACAATGTTTCAATTCACGAAGCCCTAAACCTTTAAAAATCGGGATAGATCAAGACATTCTTTCACAAGGAAAGTGGCCTTACTCTAAGAATTTTCTAAAAGAAATATTAGCTTTTTATACAGGCTCTCTTTTTTATCAACGTGCACTTCTCAAAGAAAAAGATAGAGTCTCACTTGAAGCACACGCTTTAGAAGAAGTGACAGATCATCAGAAGGCTATTGCCAAAGAAAAGCTACTCAAAATAGAGGAAAAGAATCTCAAAGCTAGAGCTAGCAATTTAAATAAGCAGCAGAAGGACGTTCGCTTTTACAAGCAAGACCACCTAAAATAAAAAGAGAAGAAAAATTTCTAATCCCTTTCTACAGAATTCAACCCCAGGAAATAAGAAAACATGCCTAAACCAAAACATAAAGACTTCTCTGATTTTGAAAATGAAGCTTTGGAAGAGACTTCCATAGAAACAGGAAAGCTTGCCCATGGCCCTGCCCTCACGGCCCAGGCTTTACAGAATCGAAAGGGAGGACTCACAGGCGAAAAGCCTCTAGTCGCTGATCTTCAGTATTTTCTCAAAAAACTACATCGCGAACAAGCTGAAGATTGCAAACAAGACATTCGAGAAACCCTTGAAAAGTCCCTCAGCCTGCAACTTGAGAAGCATTTTCAGCACCTTATCCAATCCACTCAACGCGACATCTCTCATATGTTTTCGCCCCTCTTAAAACGTGCGGAAGAAGACGTAAAAAGCCTTAACAATGCCGTCAATACAACCCATGCTCTTTGCCAAAGAATCCAACAAAAATACACATTCCGATGGGACAAACCCTTCCTCATCCTCCTCATTACAACGGCTCTTACGGGAGCATTTGTGGGACTTTCGCTTCTATTGATGCAAACAACACCTTTAGCCCTCTTTCTCATGGATCAAAAGGCAAGAGAAGCCTATAATTATGGGGTCTATTGGTTGGGCTTAAAAGAAAAGCATAAAGCTAAAGAAAATGAGAAAAAGCTGCTTGAAACCAAGAAGAAAACGGGTAGATCCTCAAATTGAGTAACCCCCTCTTCCTAGGTTTATTGAGTGGGAAAGACTTTGTTCCTCAACCATACCTTCAATTAGCTTTGCTGCTTGAAGATCAACACGTTTGATCGCCTCCATAAAGTCTTTATTCTGAGACAATTCATGACCTAGTCGTTTGAATTCTTCTCTCAAAGAATGGTTTGTCTCCAGATTATTTTCGAGAGTGCGAGAGATCTCTTTAAACCTGAGATAAGTTTCGCCGAGATGGGTTTCTTTGAGATGAATCTCTCTGAGATGAATCTCTTCTTTATGGCTCTTGCTATTCTTTATCTCCTTTTCGTGTGGGGAATGAAAGTTCTTTTCTGAGTCCTGCTTTTCATGCCTATAAAGTTCTTTGTCTTTTAGTTTTTTGAAAAGATTAAGGACCCTCACAGGATCTTGTTTTGCCCACTCCCGTGCTTCATCTTTCCAAGAATCTGTGAAGTGACTGAGGTGAGGAGCGTTTAGAGCTTTTTCAACCTTTGCGAGATTTTGATGATAGGTGCGTAAAAGAAATTCCTTTTTGCGGGTCCAGTAAGTAATAGCACTATCTTCCCCATGGACCTTTAAACCCTTTTCAAAAGCTTTTTTTATAATCGTCGCATGCGCAAATGCAGGGTGCTTCATTTCTTCATAGACGAATTGAAGAGCCGAACTGATCCGTTCTTTTGTGGCTGAAGTCTTTTTTTTTGGTGCAGACGTCTCTATTAAAGGGGGTCTGGATTGAGCGTCCATGACATGTGTCCCCATTCCCATTGAATGGAGTCCAGTTAAAGTGGTCTCTACTTGAGATTCTTTTTGAGAAACCACTTCCTGCAACCGTTTTTCTTCAAGAGTCACTTCAATAGAAGGGCCTGAAATGAGATAAGGCTTCACATAGGCCTGAACACCCTCAATTCCTTGCTTTTTAAGAACATCATTAAAGTCTTTAAAGTCTTCATCTCGTCGATCTGGTTTAATGACGGTAACTTGATATCCCTTGTCTTCTAGGGTTCTCACAGATTTATTAAGGGTTCCTATTGCAGGGGAATCAGGAGCGTCATGATCGGCACAGATGATGATATGGGTATCTAAGGTATCAGGAACGATCTGACTGATGTTGGAAAGTCCTAAACTAGCCTTAATTGTTCCTTGAACGCCTGCTTCTTTGATACTAAGAGCCGTCTCAACACCTTCAGCCACAAAAAGAATATTGGAACTCTCTATTGGTTCCCCTCTTTCGAGGGGACAGGCTTGGAGTGTTACAGCTGATCCTTTAATAACCCCATGAGACCGTTTTACAACATCAATTTTAGCTTTGGCTGCCGTCTGTGGATCAAGATATGTGAGCTGCACAGCTGTTACTTCTCCCTTCAAAGATTTTGCCGCTGCTACAAGGCAAGGAGGATAGGATTTTCCAGACCTTGAATCTTTATACCCCGATAAATACCGAAGATTGTGAGGAAGCTCACCTTCAATTTTTCGATGCTCCCTTAAATACCGCTCAGCAAGGGTTCCTTTGATGGATTTTGCCCTTTGCCAAAGCATTTGGGCTTTCTTAATTCTTTGATTCTTTTCCTCAGTTTCTTTCTCTAAAGATCTTTTTTCTTCTTTTTTGTAAGATTCCGATCGGAATAACTCTACTTTCTCTGGGGTTAAACCCGCCCAAGTGGCACCAAATTTAAGGGCTTCATCGTCGTCAAATCCTTTTAGCTTAGTGAGCATTTGAAGGGGCCATCCCCCTAAATTAGCTTTGTGATCAAACCATTCCCCTGTCTTAAGATTTACAGCTATATGCCCCTTCTTCCCATACCGACGATCCGTCGCTGAGGATCTAGAGCGATGATAGGGTTCCCCTAGAGATGAAAAAATATCATCTGCAAAGGAGGCCATATTCTGTACAAGAGCTTTCTCAACGTCCTCTTTCTTAATAAAAAAGCTCGGTTGAACTTGATTAGCAAACTCAGAATCCTGAGGTACGAATCCCTGTAGAGGAGCTTGAGAAGAATTGTGAAACGAGCTTCCATAGGTGGGGAGTATTTCTCCGTGTTTTGCTTCTTCTGCTCTCTTATCCCTCTCAAGCTTTTGATGGTACCGCTCCGCATAATCTCTTACGGGGAAAATATCTTGAGAGTCTTGGATAACGCGTCCTAAAGGAGATTTCATTAACTCATAGGCGGCTTTGTTTCGTTGTCCCGCGCTGATAAAAAAAGCCTTATTATCCGCATCCTCAAACTTATGGTTTTTCATGAGCTCAATTCGCTTTTCATGAATTTGATCTTTGGCTAGAGCAAGATGGAGAATCTCTTGAAAGAGCCTTTTTAAATCACATTTATCGCAGCCCCATTCAAAAGATTTATCGAGATGCTGGAGTTTTTCTTGAACGTTCAGAGCTAAGGTTTCTAATTTGATATGGGTTTCATCTTCCTTTTCTTTCTCTTGGTGATAAAGTTTGGAAGTGTCTTCAATAAGCCGATCGACAACCAAGGAACAAGGCCTCATGGGATTACGGTCTTCAAATTGAATGAGAAGGTTTTCTCGTTGGAGGGAGTAGTGTTCTTTAATCTCCCTCAATCCTTTTTCAATCACCTCACTCCGATCCTTCCAAAGAAAAGAAAATCTTTCTTGGGCTTGAACATAAAAATCCAGCGCTCCCTGTAGACTAAGGGATTTCTCCTGAGCAAGTTCAGGGTTTAAAAGTTGATCTTTTTCTGGAAGAGAACACAGAGCATGATGAAACAGACCATATAGATGAATGACTTCAAAATTAATAGCTCTATTTTTTAATTGGGCTTTAACCAGTCTTCGCTGCTCCGCAGCCTCAAATGGCAAGCCATGAAAAGTACGAAAACCGTCTCGCTGAATGTCGGATGCAATTTGAGGGACGGCTCCCCTCCCCTCACCTTCCAAATGGGATAAGATCTCTGCTGCAAGAGCTGCTTTTTCTTCTCCCTTGGTTTGTTGGTACTGAGAAATGACCTGCCCTATTTGATGTTCATAGGCTTCTTTTTGAATGCGGTTATAATCCCGTTGAGAGGTTAATTTAATGACTTCTCCACACTTTTCTAAAGCTTGCGCTGCTAAAATAATCTTTTTCTCTCTCAGATCTTCCCATGTGGTATCTCGAGGATGGTCTATTTTGAAGATCTCAACATATCCAGAGCGTCCTTTTCGCAAATGGCCCTGAAGGTGCATTAACTCAACGTGTCTTCTTTGAAGATCAACAAGTAAATCTGGTGAAGCTAGGGTTGGTGTTGACGTGCCTATGGATGATGGACTTGCCGAAGAGAGATTTAATGACAGAGCCCCTGATCCATTCACGGCTTTTGTTATTTCTCGTGTTACAAAAATAAGAGTTTGCAAATTGGCGGCACGTTTCATATGAACTTCTTTATTCTCGTCTAAGGTTGCAGGATCTGCTTTCTTTTGTAGCTCCTCTGAGACTTTCTCTAAATCTTCCCGAGAAAGATCTTTCTCCTTCGCTTGAATCGCTTTCGTCCATGCATTCAAACTCACAATTTGGTCATTTTGCTGGGAAACAACTTTTTCCGTGGAATGGGTTTTAATTATGTTCCAATTTTGAGCTGCCTCTCGATGGGCTATGCGGTAGTCATTGAGAGAGACATAAGCCGAAGATACTTCATCAATGGATTTGAAAGGGCAATATTCCTTACCCTTGCTTATCATAATATCGAAGCAGCTCCTTTCAAACTGTAAACGAGAAAGGTCCACATCCATCCCTCTTAAGATTCCATAAAGCTGCTTATCACATCGATTCCCCTCACTCATCACCATCTTATAAAGCTGATCTGCGAATTCGAGTCGTCTCTCAAACGTTTTCGCTAAGCGATGTTTTAAGGCTAACTGTCTGACTTCTCCAAAAACAGCATATTTGAGCAATTGATCTTGAGAATCCTTACAAAGAGCCACATCTGCTCTTTCCAGGAGAAGACTATACTTCTCAAAGGAATTAATGATTTTAAAGGCAAGAAAGTCTCTTTCTTTGGAAGCTTCATCAAGAGACTCTTTAAGAGGGTAAGCTTTGATCAAAGGAGACATGTTTTTGAGAGAGGCTGCTAAACGCCCACAAAGCCGCACTCGCTCCTTATAATCCATGAGCTCATTAAAAGCTCCCTTTTGAACAGATGTAAGCTTTTCTTTAAATATTTCCTGGTGTTGGGCTTTAATATAAGCTTGAGAGTGTCTTTGAGCCGCTTTTAAGCTCGCTGGGTGTTTTTCGTAAATCTCCCCTCCATAACTGACATAGGCCTCTTCTTTTTTTGTGATTTTAAAGAAAGGACGATGCAGCTCAGGAAAAGTTGCAATCTCGTAAGCGAGCTGATTTCGAATCTGAGCACTTTCCTCATGCTCCCGCACCAGAGGATGGGTTTTGCTTAAGGTTTTCTCTGAGATTTCTTCCCATGTCTCCCTCACCTGAGAAGCAACGGACCGATAAGCTTCGACCCGCTGGAGGGCTTCAATCTCAACCTCGCTCAAGTCTCGCATCTTAAGCCCAGCTTGAACTTCAAGCGTGATTTTTTTCAAACCCACTTGATTAACAAAAGTTCGACAATTGTCCCAATTTTCGAGAATCTCTCCCGCCAGTTGATTCCTCTCAAATTGTGCTGCTTGAAAATCTACGACACAAGTGTCAGCCCATTTCGAATGGTCAGTAGGAGATACTTGTGTCGTAGAGGCTAACATAGAAGACACTTGCATGTCCCTAGAAATACTCCCCCACAGGTTCCCCGCCTCATAAGAAGCTGTCATGTATCTTCTCAAGAGCTCTGCTTCTAGACTTCCGGTGTTCGCAAAGTCAGAGATGAGAGGTCTGTACTCACTCCTCCCAACCGCATCAACCATACCTTTCGCATCAACCGCTTGTTCGCTTGAAATGAACCCTTGAAAGGTGAGGCGATGCCGTGTCATCCAAACAAGAGTCCTATTGGCGCTCATGAAACGATCAAACAAACCATAGACATGATCAAAAGTTTGGCTTTCTGCCTTATTGACGGTCATGGCATATCCATAATCGATGTGATCATATGTCTTTAAGTTTACGAGAACATTGCGACCATCTTTCAGTTCCACCTCAATATGGGAATGCTCTTCATCTATTGATTTAATCTCTCCAAAGGTTCCATTTTTAACACCTTTCTGACGACTCTTATGACGCCCTGGATCACTTGTCTTGATATGCCAACCCGTATGATCATTTGCTGTAAAGATGATTCGATCTCCAACAGCAAATTCTCTTCCGTCATGGATCAGGCTCTTTCCAAGAGCTCCAACTTGCTTTAACTGGTGATGGATAGCTTCATTTAAATCGGATACATCTCTGTTTTGAAAGGCAAGAGCGATATGAAGCTCATGGGGGGAGACAGTAAGATTGTTCACGTAAGCTTCCGCTAAAGCATAACGTGTCAACTCAACTGATTCTTTAAAAGTTAAACACCCATGATCAGCATAAGCCTTTACACCCTTCATAAGGTCATCATGATTATTTAAATGAGCTGAGGCCTCTCGCATCCACTTTTCTTTTTGACGATGAACCTCGTTGAGTTCAAAGCTTCCTACTTTTTCTTCAACCAAACGAGAGATATCAGCGCCATAGAGAGCTTTAATTTGGTTAGTATCTTGAACAACTCTCAGGTGAGCCCCAGACTCTTGAACACGGGACAAAAGCGCGTTCCAAAGATTTCCACCCACCATGTTGCCCTCATCAAGGATGATGACATGGCGATTGGTCAGCTGAAAGAGAGAAAGTTTCTCAAGCTGTCTTTTAGCCGCGTTGAGGGATTTACCCTTTAACCCAGGAATTTCTTTTTGAAGTTTCTCATATTCTCCCCAATAATGCCGAAACTGGTCAATGGTATAGGAAGGAATATCGAGATCATTGCTGAGGAGTTCAGAAACCTTTCCTTGGAAAGCTGCTCCCAGTGGGATATACCCCGCTTCCTTATAGGCCTCGACCACAGGTCTTAAGACTGTTGTCTTTCCAGTCCCTGCTTTTCCTGTGAGAACTCTCAAACCCTCTGACCCAAGCAAATAGTCAATGGCTGTTCTCTGCTCTTCAGAAAACGCAAAACCATTTCGACTCTCCGCTGTTAAGATCGCAAAATCTTTCAAATAGTAAGGGATTTCTTTTCCTCTCAACTCCTTTAAGTACTGAACTGATGCATTTACGCTCTCTTCTAATTCAACAGCCTGTTGTGTCGTAAAAATAGTCTCATCTTTCAGATTCTTTCCAACTTCAACGATACATCCGTGATGAAGCATTTGGTCAGCAAATAAAGATACTGTCTGCTCATAATCGGCCCTCAGTGCTTCTCCTTTGAGTGTGAGATTATCATTAGCAGTTTTTAAGAGTTCGGAAGAAATCTCCACGCCTTCAAGACGGGTTTTTAAAAGACCGTAGAGGAGCATATCGCCCCCTACCCTCTTGAAAATTTCTTTTTCAATATCCTTTTGGGTAAAAACGACTTTATTTGTTGCAACGAGCTTCACAAGTTCTTCGGGTTGGTTGAAAAAAGTTAGGAGATTTTCTCGATGGATTTCATAATTCTCTTGAAGAATCCGACTCTCATCTTTGTGCTTATGATAAGCTTTTGGACCTAAATGGCGGGTAGGAATAATTACAATTCCGCGATCTTCATAAGAACGCGCATCGAGCACATAATTGTAGCCTTTCTCTCGCGCAAACTCATTGGCAATTTCAGCAGCAAGGAGGCGAATTTCAATGAGCTTCTCTTTGTCGATCCTAAAGCGTGTTTCAGAAAAGCCCTGCCCCCCGATCTCCCCGACTCGATCGGGGACCTGAGTAGGCCCTTGGGCGTTAGACCCGAGCGTCCCATCAACCCAAGGACGGGTTGTTGAAAGAATATGGAAGTGGGGATTACCCTTATCAAGATGGATGGCAAACTTTGCAATCAACCCATTTTTAACGTAACATTCTTTGACAATCCTCCTCGAAAGTTCGATAAGATGCTCGTGGTCTTTTATCTCATGAGGAAGTGCAAAAGTCGCCGTATAGGCCGTCTTACAAGATCCTAGAAATTTTTCTTTAGCCTCTATACTTTTTGCATTTTTTTCAGGATCATTATGGCCTTTAAATCTTTTTTGAGCGATATAATCTTCAAACGCCTCAACATTATTCCACAACGTCTCATCGTCATACACCCATTCAGGGCATCCTTCTGGCGCGAGTATCTCTTGATAGAGCAGTCCCTGCTTTTTAGAATAATCAAAGACAAGACCTGTACGTGCTTCTTCAATTGTCGCACACCCAATATAGGCAGCGTTTGCGGAGGCGCTCTTGCCTCCGCTTCGTGAGATATATCCAAGATTCATGTGATATTCAGCCATGATTACTTATAAGGCCGCCCGCAGGGCCGCGCAACACGATTTTCAATCGTGGTTAAGTGCGCCTTTAGAGATTTGCGTTGCTCATCTCTTGCCGGACTGACTATTTTAAGTTATTATTTTTTTAAGACTCCATTAAAACACAGAAAGGTATATGGTATGGACACTACCCAAAAAAAGATCTTATCCCTGCTAAAGAAGATAGAAAAATCAACTGATGAGATTAACCCTCTCCTCGAAAAACGTAACGAAGAACTCTTAAAAGTTCTCAAACAAGTCCCCTCCCCTGCTCTCGATCCAAACATATTAGTTGGAGGACTTCTCTATGTTTGCGAGCAAGCTGCAATTCAACCCGAGCTCGCACAACAATGGAGAGAGAAAGGCCGGAAATTTCGCAGGCTTAAAACAAACTCAAAGACTCTTCAGCAAGCTGCATAAGATGACAAGAGCCCTTACAGCGACAACTAAAAAAATGGCTTATTATGAGTCCAAGGAAAAATCTGCCTCCAAATCACAACGAAAAGCAGAAACGCGTACTAAAATTCAACTCGGAGGACTCCTGATTAAATCAGGACTTACGAATTGGTTTTCTATTCAAGTCGGCTCCGACCTTCAGCTCGATGAGAAAGAAAAAGAAAAAGCAACCCTTCTCCTCGGAGCTCTTATTGATATGAGCAACAATTTACCCTCTCATGGCTCCAAAAAAGAAGAATGGGCAATCTTGGGTCGATCAGCTTTTATGGAACATTTTTTAACTGCAAAAGAGAAATCCATGAGATGAAAGAGAAGCAAAATTGAATTACCTAGCAGAGAGAAAGCGCAATCTTCCTCTCTTTCAGTATAAAATGCCTCCAGAAATAGTAAGAATTTTGTAAACAGATGATTTCACATCCAACCTATCTAAGAGCCACGAACCTCTCAAAAAACATCCGTCGCTGGTACTCTCTCCGTATGGGGCAAGATTTATTTGGGGATTGGCTTTTGATTACTCAGTGGGGACGCCAAGGCTTTAAAGGACAATACAAACAATATGTTTTTCCAGAAGAAGCGAAGGCTCAAAAAGAATTCCAGCGTATCCTCAAAAAACGCCTCAATGCTCGCAATCGTATTGGGTGTAACTACATTATTGTTGAAGATAGGCTATTTCATTAAAATTCAGACTTATTATTTTTATATTCAAACGATTTATTAAAAATACAGAACATTTATGCAAAACTCTGGAGCTATAGCAAAAGCACTTTAATAACGGATAAAGCTAGAGCAAGCTGTAAGTCTAAAATAACAATAAAAAGACGGAGAAAATAAATGACTTACAGTGTAGACTTTCAAAAGTGTGTTTAGAAAATATAGAATCAGGAAATGAACTTATATACATCTATACTGTTCGGAAATTCCGGGGGTTTGGGCTTAGAACCCCTAATAAAAAACCTTCAAATTTGGAAGAGCTTTTTGGAGCCTTTGTCCCAAACTCTGCCCAATACTTCTGGAAACCGTAAGAGTTGTGAGGTCTGTTAAGCTTTTAAAACTTTCTAAATGCTTTTCAGTTAATTCTACATCATAAAACCGTAAATCTTTTATTCCTGTTAAAGAAGATATGTGGGTAGGTGAAACTTGAGCCATACTTAAATCAAGGGTTTTAAGAGACGTGAGCTGAGAAAAATTAAGAGGATCTTCCTGATTGTTGAAAGAGAGTTTAACAAGACTTAACTCTTTTAAATCTGGGAAAAAGAGTAGAGTTGCTTTCAAGCCTCTCTCTGTTATTTGAGTATAGCCTAAATGGAGAACATTTAAATTTGTAAGAGGCGCTAAGTGAGAAAGCCCTTTATCCGAAATAGGATTTCCCGCGAGACGAAAGTCTACGAGCTTTGTAAGGTTCGTGCAAAAATCTAAATCATTGTCTGATAGGCCTATTTTTGGTATGTCAAGCGCATGCAAATTTGTTAAAGAGGACAGAGCTCTAAAAGGAACACCTTTTGTTTTCCAAAGACTTAAGTCCGTTAGGGAGGTTAAGTTCCCAAATGCAACAGAACTCTGGGCGGAAAGAGTTGCATTTTGAAAATACAATGTTCTCAGATTATTTCTTGTTGAGATAAGGGTCAAAGCTTCATCGTTTAATCCTTCTCCACGCACTTTAAGAGTGCCGAGTAAAGGACAAGCCTCTAAAATGTTGCCTAAAACTGTAACATTCACACCTGTCCATTGTTTTAAGTCCAAGGCTCTTAGCTCTGTAAGGTACGTAATGTTTTGGAGCGCATCTATTTCTATAGGCATAGGCTCATTAACAGTCACGATATTACGAAGGGGAAAGGAAGTCTTCTTGATCTTTGCGAGGTGCTCATATCTCAAGTGAATAGGATCTTTCCATAGAATAGAGTCATTACATAAGGTAGAGAAAAACGAACACATTTGGGACAAAGCATACTTTTCTTTGGAACTAAGGAAAAAAATAATCTCGTCTATCCATATATCCTTTGGGAGATGGTCTATCCATACATTCTCCCGGAGGTGTGTTATGGTGTATTTTTTATTCTGTAATTCGTCTGAATCATCCTCCATAGAAAAAACACCAAAAGGATAAGAAATAAAACAAATACATACCAAAATTCTTAAAAGCATAATCAAAAATCCTTTCTAATATGAAACTTCGATTTTTTTAATAGATAGAACAGTAAATCTAAATTAGCAAGGGTAGAGTTTGTTTCTTCTATTTTATCCTTGGTATTTAATTATTTTTTAAGAAATCAATGCTATATTAGCATAGAATTGAATTCTAAACATAGGGAGAGGAAAATATGAAATCTATTATTCAAGGAACTTTATTTTTAGCAACTCTAACGTTGACATCACCCTTGATTGCAGGAAAGTGTACTTCTCATGGTGGACCTTATCTAAACCTTCAAGAGTGTAATGAGGCTGAAAGTAAGATAAAGCTAAAATGTATAGAAAAGGCGGATGAGTCAGCTGATGCACGAAAAGAAGCTGTAAGGTTAGATAAAGATTTAGTGAATAAAGAGGGTCAATTCAGCAGGATAGAAATTGACCATGAACGAGAATTACATGAGTGTAATAATGCATGGGTCATAGGACGTCATGAATGCAGTAAAAACTGCCCCCCATAAAGTTAATAACTTACTTCTGGATTATAAAATGGAGGGTGGAAAAAAGATGTTTCCTCCCTCCTCATCTTCTTCCTTGGGGAGCTCTCTTGTATGGGCATGACTCCAGCCTTATCCGGAAGAAGACTTTAGCCATCCCTGTACTGTAACCACGAACAAAAGTGTCTTAAGGTCTGAAGCAACTATAATTTTAGGCTTGGAAATGAAGCTAGTGTCATTAGAGAAACATTGCGGGTAAGACAGAATGGTGGCTTACCAAGTAATTATGTCTTAATTTTATTAAAATTACAGCTTACCCTATCTTAGTAAGTTATTAAAGTTCTTTTACTATATTAAGCCTATATTGTCTGCTAACTTTCATACGACTAGAAAATGGTAATTTTTAATCTTTAGTCGCAAGTTTTATCAAAAAGTTACGACTAAAGATTGACTTTTTACCTTCATTAGTCGTAATGTTAATCTGAGTTTCTTATAAGGATCATTTAAATGTCCCTTCCTTTTATTGGCAGGCACGCCGAACTTCAAGCACTTTCTAAACTTTTTAAAAAAAACTCTGCGAGTTTAGTCGTTGTTCAAGGTCGAAGGCGAATTGGTAAAAGTCGACTTATTGAAGAATTCGCAAAGAAACATACTTTTTATCAATTTTCTGGATTACCCCCTACAGATGAAACAACACTTCAATCTCAACTCAACGAATTCACTCGTCAGCTAAGTTTACAGACTGGCTTTCCTGAAATCTATGCAGATGATTGGAGCAAGTTATTTGCCCTTCTTACTGAAAAAATTAAAGTGGGAAGAATTATTGTTCTTTTTGATGAAATCTCATGGATGGGCTCAAAAGATCCTGACTTTCTGGGAAAACTAAAGAATGCTTGGGACCTACAATTTAAAAAAAACCCTAAGCTTATTTTCATACTTTGTGGTTCTGTTTCTTCCTGGATTAACAAAAACATTTTATCTCACACAGGCTTTCTAGGAAGAATCTCTTATAGATTAACATTAGAGGAATTACCATTAAATGATTGTAATCAGTTTTGGTTAAGAGGAGGAGACCATATATCTTCCTTTGAAAAGCTTAAAGTCCTATCTGTCACTGGTGGGGTTCCCCGCTACCTTGAGGAGATAAAACCTACATTACCCGCTGAAGAGAACATTAGAGACTTATGCTTTATAAAGGGTGGGCCATTAGTGAATGAATTTAATGATATATTCTCTGATCTTTTTTCACATCGGAGTCCCACCTACAAAAAAATTATAAAAACGCTTTCTAATGGTCCAATTGAGATTAAAGATATTTCTAGTTCGCTAGGAATCACACAAGCTGGATTTATTAGTGAATGTCTCGATGACCTTGTTAAATCTGGTTTTATTAGCAGGGACTATACTTGGCAAATTTCCTCAGGAGAAGTTTCAAGATTAAGTCACTTTCGTCTCAGTGATAATTACATAAGGTTTTATTTAAAATATATCGATAAATCTCGCCTTAAAATAGAAAATAACGATTTTGCTTTTAAGTCTCTCTCCCATCTTCCAGGTTGGAACACAATAATGAGTTTGCAATTTGAAAATCTCGTTCTCAGAAACAGGGAATATATAAAAAATTGTTTACATATCAAGCCAGAAGAGATTGTTTCAGACAATCCATTTTTTCAAAGAAAGACTAAGAAACATCCAGGGTGTCAGATTGACTACCTTATCCAAACAAAGTTTGGGAGTCTTTATGTTTGTGAGATTAAGTTTTCAAAACATCCTGTTGGAAAAGACATCATTAATGAAGTTCAGCAGAAATTAAAAAATCTCATCTACCCTAAGGGGTTTTCTTGTAGGCCTGTTTTAATTCATGTAAATGGAGTTCAAGAGGAGATAGAAGAAAGTGGTTTCTTTACAGAGATTATTAACTTTGGAAGCTTACTAGAAAATTGATATTAAAGAAAAAATACATGTTCCTACCTCAAGAAGCACAGTCTCCCTTTAAACCATGAAAATGTCTCATACGAGTAGACTTTCCAGAGATAACTATTGCTCGGTTGAGGAATTTCTTAGAGACTTATGGGCAGGAGATTATTGAAGTAAAAGTGGCTATTGACAAGCTCCGTCCGCCCTCCAGGAAAAATCTAATCCTCAATAAACTGATCTTCTAGGACCCAGTTAACAAACTTAAGCTCTACCTTTTTAGGTTCTTCCCTTGTAGAATATGAGTAGACTGTCATTATATAATCTAAGTAATCTTTAGTTGATAAGTTCATTTCCTTTTCTTTAATAACTCTTGTGACTGTTTTAAAACAATCCTCCATAAGCTCTAGATGAACAGGTGTAGAAGAATCTACACTCTTTGTTGATGTGACTGTGCCCTTAGAAAAAGGTATATTCATAAGATCCAATATCGTGCATTCTAATACTTCTGCTATGGCTTGAAGCGTACGGGCGTTGGGATTTTTAACTCTCCCCTTAACAAGGTTTCTAACAGAATGTATGTGCAAACCTGCTTTTCTTTCCAATCCAGAAATGGAAAGATTCTTTTCTTTCATGCGCTTTAGAATTTCTTCTTTTAATAAATTTTTCATATTCTTATACTTTTTACAAATTTAATACATAAAGATGCTTATTGCAAAATATAAGGATAATTTCAACATTAAATTATACGAGCACAGTAAAAGATAGAAAGCCTCCTTTTTTATACCTAGAGAATTTTTTCCATTTTCTGTAACTCTAAAGATCTTTTAAATTATTTTCCTCAAAATTTCTGAGAACGAGCACAGTAAAATGGGGAAAAATATATAAGTCTATGTTATATATTTAGACCCACAAAAAAGAACTATGGGAAAAGAGCACGATGGGAACCCATTTAGCAAAACAGATAGAACTGCGTATGAAAGCTCAGAATCTCACGATCATGATGCTTGAAAATAAATCTGGTTTAAAACCCCATGCTGTTCGAAATATTTTAAAAGGTAAATCCAAGAGTCCAAGTGCTATAAATTTACAGGGTATTGCTGATGCGTTAGGTTGTGCTGTTAAAGATCTATTAGAAATTCCTGAAGTTTTACAAGAAGATAGGTGTATTGAATCGCTAGATGGGATTCTCAAAAAAAAGCATGATACAAAAACAGAGCTTATGCCTGAAACAGCGAGAGTAATAAATGACCTCCTGCAAAAGAGCAACAAAGATATAACAGTAGAGCAGTTTCTTATTTTTATCAGAGAACTTTACTTGCATTCTCTCCAAAAAAACGCCAATAAAGTTGACTTAAAATTTGCGGAGTGGTTTAAAGAACTCATGAAATAGCTACCATCATCAAAATTATTAATATACGCTGCACAAACTGCATATAAGTCTTTAAGATCAGAAAATGCTCGAAAAAAGAAAACCTCTCAGAAAAAGGAGATTTAAAATCCTTTCCCTTTCAAGGATTAGCCCCCCTACCCTTCTTGCTTTCTTCTTAGGATGTGGCATTGGTTTTGTCCTCTATCCTAGTGTAAATCCACAATGGAGTGATTCTTCAACGGAAAAGGCCCCCATTCGAGCTTGTTTCAGCCCGCAAGGACATTGCACAGATCGTATTGTCTCATCCATTAGGAAGGCAAAATCCTCTATCCTAGTTGCGGCCTACTCTTTTACCTCTCCCCCAATCGCTGAGGCCTTAGTCAATGCTTTTGAACGCGGGGTCAATGTGAAAGTACTCATTGACAAATCTCAGCTCAAAGAAAGGTACTCTCAGCTTTCTTTTCTCCTCCAAAAAGGCATTCCTGTCTTCATTGATCCTGCTGTCGGCATCGCCCACAACAAAATTATGATTTTTGATGGGCGGTACGTTTTAACGGGTTCCTTTAATTTTTCTCGGGCAGCAGAATCAAAAAACGCTGAAAACCTTCTTCTCATTGATGATCCTTCTCTCGCCCAAATTTACAAGAAAAACTGGGAAGAACGAGCTAGTCATGCAAAACCTGTAAGAATCGCAAGAAAAATGAGAAAGGAATAACAAGCTTTCATGCCTTAATTTGCAAGGGAAAGGCTTTCTTGAGGCTTTGTTTGTGTATTTATAACTTGATGAAGCTCACCCTGAACCCGCTTCATTTCATTTTCGCAAAGTGTACATAGCGCGTCCCATTCTTCATTCTCTTCTTGGAGAGATATAGCAGTCTGCTTATCAAAAGCAGAAATGTTATCATCATTTATGAGCCTTTCAAAGGACTCAGCGACTTCAGGGTTCAGTAGAGGATTCTTGCCTTCCGAAAATTCAACTATGAAAGTCCGTCTTGCGTCCCTACACTTCTTTAAAAAAGGAGAGAGCACACTTAGCTTTCGTTCAATCGTTTTTTGATCTAAGGCTTGATCTACAAATACACTAACTGTCTCCATCAGCTCTTTAAGAATTTCTTCCCTCTTTTCCATAGATCGTTTGCCAATATCTACAAAATTCATAACTTCTTTGAGATAGGACGATATATTTAATGTGGCCTTATTCATGATCGCTTGATCTTTCCGAAATTCTACAAAGACAGTCAAAAAAATACCTAACGTTACAATCAGAAATAAGAGGCCGCCAAAAATAATCTTTCCCCATTCACTAAGAACCTTCGCCCATATAAAGGCTTTTGTTGGAGAATTATAGTCTCCGTTAAAAAGAGTAGCTATTTCCTTAAGAGAATCTTGATTCTTTGGCTTGTCCATTTATGAGTTTCCCTTTCTTCTTTTGTTTTTTCTGGTTGTATTAAAGAAACTATCTGCTAATTCCTACATATTATCTTTCTTTAAAGAGATCATCTAAGCGTACCTCTGATGCAATTAACTCCTCTGAATATAGGGTTTTCTTTAACCGACAGCTTGTTATTATAGAAATAAAAATCTGCTTTTCAGTTTTTACAGCCTTACGAAAAATGTCTACCTTTCTAAGAAGTTCCTTAGAATACTTCTTATCAATGCTGTATGGCTCTTTACAGTACTTTATTTCACAGATATTAACGATACCATCTGGCCGATCAAAAAGGAGGTCAATTTGAGCTCCCTCTTCACCAGGCTTCTTAGAAAAATATCGCCATGTTGTTGCCGTTGCTCCATCTGGTATGTGAAGTGCTTTGCGAATGCTTATGAGATGCTTATAGCATACGGCTTCAAAAGCATGTCCCGCCCATGCTTTCCAAGCTGCAGTTTGAGAAATAGACTCCCAATATTTTAAAGTCACTTCCTTTGAAATACGGCTTTTTATCCCTGGTGCAATCCAATTTAAATAAAAGAGAGTGTACTCATCAATAACCTTATAATAGGTGCCTCTTTCCCTTCCCCAAGGGATAAAAGCTGTAACAAACCCAGCCTCTTCAAGTTCTTTCAGGCGCACTGATAAACGCCCCCCTTTACTTCCTATTTTTTCTTCTACCTCCGCCCGACTAACGCCTTCTCGCTTTGAAGCTATAACTTTAATAATTTCTTCATGAACATCCGCATGGTCAAAAAGAGACGAAAACAGATTTTTAAATTCATCTAACAGCGTTCCCTTTTTCTGGAAACAAAGTTGGTTAATGTTTTGAACGGCAGAGAGTCCCTTTTCAACAAACTTCAAATAGAAAGGAATCCCACCAATGCACATATAAAGGTCGAGGATTTGTGCATTATCTAAATTAACTCCTTTGTATTTAAGGTATTCCTTTGTTTCAGAAAGCAAAAAGGGGTCAAGGTGAATACGTAAGGTGACTCTATTATGTAGGCCTCCTTTATTATTTAGGATCTTATCAATAATCCAAGAGGCAGCAGATCCACAAACGACCAATTTTATCCTTGAATCATTAACCCAAAATCGATTCCAATAGAAATCAAAAGCTTGAAGCAACCCAGACTTACGAGTAGCCATCCAAGGAAACTCATCAAAAAAAATTATGATTCTTTTAATCCCGCCAAAAAGACGAATTGAGTTTGTTAGCATCTCCAAAGCTTCCATCCAAGTTTCGGGGTCTTTTAATGAAATCCCTCCTTTTTTTCCGTAAAAAGTCCGTTCTATTTCGTTCTTAAATTCTTTAAGCTGAAGAGACAAAGGAGCATTATGTATTCCCGTTGTTTGAAAAAATGGGCATTTTTTATTCTCAAAGAATTTACGGACGAGAAATGTCTTGCCAACTCTCCTACGCCCATAGATAGCAATGAGCTCTGCTTCTTTAGACTCAAAAGCTTTCTGAAGTTGCTGTTGTTCATATCTCCGCCCAACAAGTTTATTCATTACGATCTTTCCTAAAATAAGGGACACTTATAAAGCTTATATAAGTGTCCCTTATTTATCAATCATTAATTTTAAGGGACGCCTATAATATACTTATACCCGTCCCTTATTCATTCATTGAAGCAACGACCCTACCTGTAAAAAATGAATCAAAATGCTAAATTCTGATTGTCCGGTCAGTCTTCCCACATTTTTACAATTTCTGTTAAAGAGCCCTAATAAGAATGTAAGATAAAAAAGATCACAACCCCATACCATCAAACCAAAACTCTTCACACGTGTTATGTTGATAAAAGAAGATGATAAAAATGAAATTACTTGTTTTTCCCTTCACCCCTCTTATTTAATTGTTTACTAAAAATATTAAGTATGTCAAAAACATAACTCATTTTGTAAGGAAAGCCAATTTCTAACAATTCTTTTTATTATCTAGACTATAAAATAGTTGATTTTATTTATTTTATATGTGATATATAAATTTAATTATTAATTAGAAGGAGAATTAAAATGTCTAATATAAATGAATCTTTATATCTCACGGAATTAGTCGCCGAGATTGTTGCAGCATATGTTTCTAATCATAAAATGAAGCCCGAAGACCTGCCTGATTTTATGCGACTTGTTCAACGAAGTTTACTTGCTCTCAGCTCTAGTCAATCTTTCAGACTATCTGATCGTTCTGAACCTGCTGTTCCTATCGAAGAGTCGATCAAACCAGATTACATCGTTTGTCTAGAAGATGGAAGACGCTTGAAAATGCTTAAACGTCATTTAAAAACAGCTTACAACCTGACCCCAGAGCAATACCGGGAACGCTGGAATTTACCTGCTAACTATCCCATGGTCGCTCCAAATTATACTAAAACACGCCGGACGATAGCCAAAGGCATTGGCCTTGGGACTCATCGAAAAAGTCAGAAAAAAGCCGCAGCTTAAAATAGTAAATTAAAATACCGATGCTTAACGGAATAGACATCAGTATTTTTTGGGGCTTTTATATCTGCTCTATTCTCTTTGCATTAAAAGTTTTAACATTAATTGCGATCCTTATAACGACAAACGTGCTTTTACGGATCCAATATACGCCATTAAAATAGATCCGCATGCTTATATCTTATAAGCCAACTTCTCTCGATAAGGCCCTATAGCACACAAAAGTCTGTATTTGACTGGTAGAGGAGCCATGGAAGAAGGGCAGAACTCCCCCTTTACCCGTCATTCCACCTTCATCAAATCCTTTAGCGTTACTGTACCGCTCACTACATCCTGAGCATAGATCGTATCTTGGATTTCCTGAGAGGTAACCAAGGCAAGAATGACTTGTTTCGATGTTCGGGTTTGTTTTTTAAAAATCTCGATTTTTCTTAGAAGAGCATGAGCCTCTGATTTCGTGAGTTTATAGGGGACAGAGGTGTATTTGATTTCGCACACGGTAATAACATCATCATTGCGATCAAAGAGGAGATCAATCTGAGCACCATCACCACTTCCTTTTTGAGGAATATATTTCCAATTCCCAATGGTCGCACTAGAATTAATTCCCAATGCCTTACGAATTTGCTCGAGATGTTTGAAACATAAGGACTCGAAGGCATATCCCGCCCAGCTTTTCCAGGAAGGATATTGACACTGTTCAACCCAATAACCATTTGCCCGATCGATCTTCAATATGGTACTCAAGGCGGGCTCAATCCAGGCCATATAAAAAAGAGTATACTCGTCCACAATTTGTAAATGAATGTTGCGTTTTTTATGCCCAAAGGGAATATAGCTAATGATGAACCCAGACGCCTCCAATTCTCTTAATCGCTTGTGAAAAGTCCCCCCTTCTGAGGATAATTTAGTAAGTTTTAGGAGCTCTCTTCGTTCAATACCCTGGCGTTTCGTTCCCATAATCCGGATAATCTCCTGATGGGCCTCCGATTGATGAAAAAGTGAGGCATACAAGATATTAAACTCATCCACGAGGGGGCCTTTTTTATTAAAACAGAGATGATCGATGTTCTGGGGAACAGAAAGAGTTTTGTCCAAGAAATTGAGATAGAAAGGAATTCCCCCCATGATCATGTAAATATCGCTAATTTGTCGATCCGTATAAGAAAACCCAAGAGACTTCAAGTACGCCTTGGTTTCACCTAACGTGAAGGGAGCTAGAGAAATACGGTAAGTTGTCCGATTATGAAGCCCTCCTTTATGATGCAAAATATTCTCGATCATCCAAGAAGCAGCCGATCCACAAACCACCAGTTTTAAGCTTGGCATTGTAACCCAAAACCGGTTCCAATAATAATCCAATGCCTGCAAAAATCCGGATTTCTGAGAAGCGAGCCACGGCAATTCATCAAAAAATAGAACAACATTTTGATGAGGTTTCTGTTGTTTAATTGTTTGGGTAAGAAGCTCAAAGGCCAAGGTCCAACTAGTTGGTTCCTTCAGACGAACAGAGGATCCATAAAAGGTTGCTTCCAAAATTCTGGTGAATTCATATAATTGAGCTTGGAGTTTACCATCCTTGATCCCTGTGATGTGAAAAAAAATACATTTTTTCTGAGTAAAAAAGGTTCTAACCAAAAATGTTTTTCCAACCCGACGGCGCCCATAGACCACAATAAATTCAGAAGTCTTGGAGGCAAATGCTCTTTTTAACTGCTGTTTTTCTTCCTTACGACCTATAATCTTATCCATGTCCGAATTCCACTTTGAATTTATACCGCTGAGTTTATTTAACATATAATCAGCCGTAAAATCAATAAATAATTTTTTTACGGCTGAGTTTATTAATTTTATACTCAGCCGTAGCTTGAGCGGTTAATATAGTATTTTTGGGCTCATGAAGACCATCAAGAAGAATCTTTTCAAGGCCTGTAATGAAGATACTCGCTTCACCTATCCAGACTTTCTCTATTCCAAAGAAGTGCTCACTTTTGACTTGTGAGAACAATATCTGACGCCCTTATAGGTAAAGAGACCTCCTTGAGATGTTCGGGGAAGGGACGCCCTCGTTGAGGTCGTTACGAATACAATTTGAAGGAGTTAGTCTGTCATATCATAGTGATGAAAAAACTGAAAAATGACTAATGGCACTCGGTATAATTAAGTAGGTAACGGTCTCATATTCGTGAACGGTTGCCCTCTAAAAAGAGTGAATCTAAGAAATAAAGATCTCCTCTCAAAAATGGATCCAACCCTGAGACTTAAAAGAAGCCAAAGCCCACTTCACAATCTTTAATATTTAGATTTGCTAATTCAGCGGCTTTTTTAGCATCGCTTAAGGAAAATAAGCAATATCCATGCCCAACAGGTTGTCTTGCAAATTGAAGTGACTTTGTAGGTTTTGCTGTTCCTTTGAGTATCTTATATATAAAATATATGTAGAAAGAAGATAAATATCAGCCTATTTACATAAAACATATATTTGAGTGGTTTATAGGAAACTTAACATGCTCTTATTTATTAAACAGGAAATTTAAAGAATATGTATAATATTTTTATAGATGTTCCTTATTTTTTCTGTGTAGTTTTCTCTTACAAGATTAATTAGTTTGAAAATGGAACATCTAAGTAAGAAGAAGGCGGGGATATACCCCCGCCTCTCAGTTTATTGTCTTGGATCATCATACACAGAATTTTCATCTATCTCCTTTTGGATGATAAAACTTCTTTTGGAGCCAGTGAGGTTCTTTGACGCTTGATAAAGAAGCTCTGGATACCCTTTGAAATAATCCAAGGACTTAATCTTGCCTATATGTGTTGATCCTTGAGGTTTTCTATCTTCCCAATCTTGCTTTGGACGATTAGGTTTTCTCGGTCCAATAAGATTTGGCCCTTCAAGATCCAAAGGATCTGCCTTTACTGAATTTGCATTAAGTAATATACTTAAGCAAAAAAAGGTTTTAGCTAAGCATTTATATTTCAATTTAGTCATCTTACAATCTCCTTATTGAGTGTTAAGTAAGAAAGGTTGAAGCCTTTCTTAGAGTTTTTATGAGAGGGTTTTCTGAACCCTCTCATTCTTTTTAGGAGCTCTGGTTTTTTCGAACCTATTGCGTCCTAACACCCTCAGCGTATGAAAAAATTTAAAAAGGGGTTATTAGGGAAATTGCTATAAGAGGCGCCCTTAAGGGTATGCCTCTAAGGCACCTTTACAGAAGATAAGTGACTATATAATGTTTAAAGAGTGGAGCTCTGTTTTCAAAAATTTTAGAGTGACGCCCATTAATAATTGAAAAAGAACATGTTTTTATGAAAAACAATGGATCGTCCTTTCACGACATAAATTCTTCCGAACATTTAAAAGAAATCAGTGATATTAAATTTACTCCTCGAGAAATTGATGTGATGGCATGCATCCTCAATTTAAGAGGGACAAGCAAGATCGCTTCTCTTCTGTTAGTTTCGATAAAGACGATAGAAGCTCATAGCCATGCAATTATGGTCAAAATAGGGTGTGGCTCAAGAGAAGGGATTATTGATTTTATTAAGAAAGCAGGGAAAGCTTCCCTTCTCAGGAATCATTATCACCACTTATTAATTCAAGCAGATTTTGAGAAGCGACTGAAAGAAGTTTCTACACTCAGTGGAAAGCATCCTCCTTTGCATTATAGAACCCTCGGACAAGATGCTACCCATTTAGCTCCTTTTATTCGTCGTCTTGAAAAAGATTTAAAACTTCTCAGGGTAGAATTAATACAGCATGATAGTGATCCTGAAAATTTGAGCTCACAAAACGAAGAAGTTATTTATATTATTTCTCAGAAAACAATTGAGAATTTTCAGCTAAGCAATGAAGCTCAGAATTTTAATATTTCAGAATTAACTCAAAATCATAAAATATCCTTGCTTCTTTTAGTGGGAAAAAGAAACAATACTAAAATTTCGAAAGGATGGAATGATATAGGATATGTAGCATTCGATGAATGTCAGAATTATTATTTGTCCTTCTTTGAGCTTTTAAAGAAACTTTTTCCCTCCATTTCTTTTGAAAATATAATGACTGAGTTTAGAGAATTTAGTCTTGGAGTTCAAGGAAATGAGACTACTTCCATTGATAAAATTGAGGATGTGCAGCTTAAGAAAGTTGTAAAAAATTATGTCGGAGATGCTCTCAAAAGAAACTACTTGCTTTCCTTAATAGCGGTCCTCTTTATCATTGGAGGAATAGGTACAGCAGTCTATTTTTCAGCTCAAACAAAATCAGAAGAATTAAATGCAAACGTTAGCTCTCAAAATGCTTTAGCACGATCAGATTTAATTGTACCTGGAGAAGGAGCATTACTTAACCGCCCTCAACTACTCAATCAAATGCATGAAAAATTAAAGGGGAATGCAGGAATCCAGAAAGTAGCTCTTATTGGGGTTGTGGGAATAGGAGGAGCGGGGAAGACGATGCTTGCCCGCTTATATGCACGCTCTCAAAACCAGCCAATTGTTTATGAAATAAATGCCGAAACAAAGGTAAGCCGTTTAAATTCCTTTAAGAACCTTGCCTATCATCTCGCAAAAACAAAAATCCAAAAAGAAGAACTCGAATTTATTCAGAAGATCCAAAATGAAGAAGATCGAGAACAACAGATTCTCAATTTTGTAAAGGATCAATTAAAGAAAAATCCCAACTGGCTTCTTATTTATGACAATGTAGGGTCATTTAAAGAAATAGAACAATATTTCCCACACGATCCTAATATTTGGGGAAGTGGAAAAATAATCCTGACTTCAAGAAATATTACTATGAATAACGTGAGTTATATCAAAGATACGGATATTATTTACATAGAAGAATTAAGCCCTTCAGAAGCACTAACCCTCTTTAATAAAATTCTATATCAAAATGATCCAAAAATATTATCCATTGCCCAAAGAGAGAAAGCTGCCATCTTCTTAAAGAGCATCCCACTCTTTCCTTTAGATGTTTCACTTGCTGCGTATTATCTTAAAAATACGCGGATCTCTTTTGAGAAATACCTGGAAAGAATACATCAATATAGTGAAAGCTTTGAGAAGGCTCAGACAAACTTGCTTAATGAGTATAGTGATTATTCGAAAACCCGTTATGGTATTATAATAGCTTCCATTGAAAAGCTAATAGATAAGAAGACTGAATTTAAAAGCCTTTTATTTCTTACTTGTCTCTTAGATTCACAAAACATTCCTTTAGAATTCCTAAAATTTGATAATGAGGAAATGGTCGTTGAAGATTTTATATATCTCTTAAAAAAGGAAGGGCTGATAGTTAACGAAGCAGCCATTGGAAAAAACAACACTGATTGCTCATACTCTATTCACCGTAGCACCCAAGCTATTAGCTTGGCATATTTAAAAAACTTATTAAATGAAAATGATAAAAAAAATATATTAGATAAATTCATAACAAAAATAAAATTATACTATGCAAATAATTCAGAAACAAATTCTAAAAGGATTATCTTATTAATCCCTCATTTAGAAACTTTCGCTCGAAACTTAAAAATTCTTTCCTTAACAAAAGAATTGGAGGAAAGAAGTGAAGTTGCTTTACACCTAACAATAGCTAATGCACACAGTAAGTGTTCATGCAACTTTGTAGCTGCCAAAGATTATTTTAGTAAAATTTTAAAAGATGAGAAAAAAAAGTATTACCTATCTAATGAAGATTATATAAAGATGTTAAGGCAATTAGGGTCAATTTCAGCGAATTTGTATAATTTTGATGAGGCTATATTTTACGCTGAAACTGGCCTTAAACTCCTTCCCAAAATTAAAAAGAATTCTCTTCATAGGGCTGAACTCTTTAAAATCATTGGATATTGTTATGCCCGACAAAATAACTTTAAAAAAAGTAAGTACTATTTTGAGAAAAGTTTAGCAGCGATTGTCTCTCTTGAAAACATAGATAAAATAGCTTTAGAAGCAGAATTATACGCTCAGTTGTCAATGCTTTATGGAATAACTTTTTTACATAAAGACCCTCGCCATCAAGCAATAAAATATGCATTGAAAGCTCTTGAGCTATCTAACAAGTTATTGAAAATACATATAAAAATGAAGATGAAAAAAAAATCTAAGTATGACATGGAAGATTACAGTATAAAGCACAGATGGGCCCTTGGACTGGCATACAATCAATTTGACGATTACGAAAAGGCAATTTCTCAGGGATTCAGACCAGGTATGGAAATGATAAATGATGCTGAATTTCTTAACCCTCATCCTTTAAGGAAAGCAAATATCGGAGTAGATATGGGACAAGCTCTTCTGAGGCAAAACCATTTAAAGGCAGCTGAAAACATACTTACTGACTCAATCCAGTTACTTGAAAAATTACTAGGAAAATTTCCTACCGTAAAAGCAAGGACATTCAGAGCAGAAGCAAGAACAAGATTAGGAAAGCTTGACGAAGCATATAACGATTGCATAGAAGCTTTTAAATTAAATAGAATGGACAGAAGCAATTATAAAAATTTATTGCTTTTGATGTGTAAATACAATCAATGCGTTATTAAATATAAAGAAAAAGACATGAAAAAATCCTTTGAACATTTTTCTGAATTCTTTAAAAGTGCAGACCAATTCTGTAAATCATTTCTTGATACAAAAGCATATAAGGTTTTAAAACAAAAAGGAGTATTTTTAGAAATTATATATGATAAAAGTCAAATAAATAGCATCGTGAAGGAATACTTTAAACGCTCCAATGAAATCTTTACAGCAATCTATTATCCTTCCCATCCTTTTATTCGGGATTACGTATCCCAAAATATAGGCAAACAGTAATATAAAAAGTATCAGTGAGATTCGTCCGCAAATACACGCTAAGAAAATTTAATATCTTATTTTTAAGGTGCCTCTAGAGTTTTTATCAATTTCAGAAAAAGAGTACACAATCAATTACTCTCAACTGCTATTGAACAATTTTTTATCTCCAGGTATGAGGATGTCTTTGGAGCAAACATGACGGTAGAGCATTTGCCGGATGATACCAAGTTATTTAAACACTGGGATTTAAACAGTGGGCCAGTTGTGACTTCTGGTTGTCCCATGGCGGCTTCAATGAGCCGTAATTTGGCCGTCATTATTTTACAAGGTCTTTCACCTTTGCGGTTTCTGTTTCAAGCGGATTTAAAATTTTCTTTTGTTCTCGCAGAAATCAACCCCTTATAAAACTCTGCCAAAAAGGCAAAAATGCCAGAGTTGATTCGCTGGGGCTTTATTTTTCCAAATAAATAATTATTTGGAAAGAGTGTATGCCAGCTTTTGATCTTTAAAGACTCAAAAAAGCGTCAAAAAGTATACGATAAACATAGCTATAGTAAAGGATGGCAAAAAATTAATAATAAGGTTTTCGGTGTTTGTAGGATACATATGAGATTCTTCGGAAGGAAATCAGCAAACAACTGACCTTCAATGAAACGTGCTGTTGTAAATACTCGCAATCATTTTGAAGATAAAGCTAAATTTCACGTGTGAAAATTCGTTTCGCAATCACCCCAGCTAAATAAGAACCAATTCTCATAAGATTAATTTTATCAATTAATTTTATATAATATTAAAAGATTCTATGAGGATGAAACTATGAAAAATATAACTATATACACTACTTCTACATGCCCGTATTGCTTAAGAGCTAAGTCTTTACTTAATAAAAAAGGGTTTAACTATGAAGAAATAAATGTAGATAATGATGATTCGCTTCGACAAAGAATGAGTAAGCGTGCTCATGGAAGGAGAACGGTTCCACAGATATTCATTGATAATGAACACATAGGAGGATGCGATGACCTCTATGCATTAGAAAAACTAGGAAAACTTGGCTAAAAAATAATATAATTCAGAGCTATTATTGCGACTGCCTCGTTTTTTCCTCTGCTTCCCTCAAATATTGATACAATGTTTCTCTACTAATGTTAAAATCTTTAGCAATGTGAGATTTTTTGTCTCCCAAGATTACTCTTTCCTTAAGGGTTTCAATCTGTTCCTGGGTTAATGATTTCTTTCTTCCCTTATAGACACCCCTTTGTTTAGCAAGTGCTATACCTTCCATTTGTCTTTCCCGAATAAGTGCACGCTCAAATTCTGCAAAAGCTCCCATAACTGAAAGCATGAGGGTTGCCATAGGTGAGTCTTCTCCTGTAAAGGTAAGGTTCTCTTTGATAAACTGGGTCTTAATACCTTCCTTTGTAAATCGTTGGACAATTTGTCTTAGGTCATCGAGGTTCCTTGCCATTCTATCCATGCTATGGACAATAATCGTATCTCCTTCACGAACATACTGGAGAAGAGCTTCAAAGCCTGGCCTGTATATATCTTTCCCTGATGCTTTATCTACAAAAACTTTATCAAGTTTTATTCCTTCTAATTGACGTTCTAAATTTTGATCTAAACTACTAACTCGGATATAGCCGACAATTTTTCCATTCGACATAGGCATCTTTCCTCTTAAGTGTCAGGATGAAGTCTATGATCTTCTCTTTATTTTGTAAATTAATATATTTTATGACCCTAACCTGACAAAATTCAGGGGGACTGTCTGACATCAAGTTAGGGTATACTCTATAATGACATGTAACGGAAGCTATTTTCCATAATTTCATATTTTGTTTAAATTATAGTTTTTCCTAAAAGATTTTTTAAACCAGTTATGCTATTTACGCAAAAAGAAAGTAAACCTGTCTTTTTCAAATTATACCCCATATCAATTTTATATTGATATTTTTAAAATGATATGGTAAATTTATATAAATCTCCATAGATTAAAGGAACTGACATGTATATTATTAAATCCAAAATTGACCAAGCTGGGCGCATTCTTATTCCAGCATCTCATAGACAACTTCTCCATTTAACTCCAGGTCAAGATGTTATTATGCAAGTGGAAGAAGGTGAACTAACAATTCGTTCGTTTAAGGAATCAGCAAAACATGCTCGAGATTTAGTGAAGAAATACAACCCTAACGATCAAGATTTAGTAAGCCTTCTCTTCCAGGCACGTAAAGAGGATCAGTCTCGTGGTTAAGGCTGTTATTGATGCCTCAGCTCTTTTGGCATTCCTCAAAGGAGAGAGTGGAGCTTTAAATAAACTTGAAGAAATCCTTCCTAAGTCTTTAATCTCCTCCGTAAATTTCTGTGAAGTTGCAACCATATTAGATGGTCTTGGTATGCCAGAAGAAATCATCGAAGAAGTGGTGGAGGAAACAATTAGTGAAATTGTTCCCTTTGATCCTTCTCATGCAATGTTAGCTGCTGGTCTGCGAGAACTTACAAAACCATATGGATTATCCTTAGGAGATCGAGCGTGTCTGGCTCTAGGGTTAGCCTATAAACTTCCTGTTTATACGGCAGATCGTATATGGAAAGAAATTAATATTGGTATACCCATTGAGTTAATTCGCTAAAATTTCTATCCATTTGTTTAAGTAAGATTTTGCTCGCATCTATTTTTAAAACCTATTGAGAATCTTTTTTGTTTCTGTATCTAGTTCTAAACACTAAAGGTCAGTCATCGCTGAAAAACTTTTAATTCTATTTATAAAGTAAAAAACAAAAAATTAACCCTTTTTTAAAAATAAAGGGCTAGAGTATCCTCCATAAAAGACATAGTAGCGGAATATAAGAATAAGATCTGGTCTTATTATATTAATTTCTTATGAGGATATATGAAAAAAAAATTAAGAATATTAATTTCTGCATTTTTATCTTTAATTATCTTGCAAGGTTACCCCTCACTAGCAATGGAAGTTGGAGATAATGAAGTTCATTCTTTGCCTTTTCTCCCTAAAAAGCAAAAGAGCAAAAGAAGCCTTGAACCTCTTGATTACATTTTCCAATTTACAATACCGGCTGATGAAGCTTCAAGACTCCTTTCACCTCACTGGAAACACAAGTTTAAAGGGAAACTAAGTAAAATGCTTGGTGTTAGTTCTAAGGAAGTTAGTTCTAAACCATTAAAAGATCTAATTGAAAAGAAAACACCTACCAGGGCACTTAAAATGTTCAATATAGCTTTAATTGAAAATGACGAAGTCTGGAACCTCTTTCATCCTCTCCAGCAAACTCAAATTATCTTAAGCCAGCTTATCCGAATAACCTCAGAAGAAGAAGTCGCCCGCCAACTGGAAATTGAGCGTCCTCATTTGCATTCTTTTCAAGAAGATCCTAGAAATACAAAAGTTATGAGTTGTCTTCCAAAGGTTTCAATAGAGAACTGGCAACATGAAGGGATACTAGGACAACGTTTTATTCCCTCTGAGGGAATTAAAATGCTTTTGGCAACACTTGATCACAAGGCTGTTCCTGGTTCACCCCTTGTGCAGCCATGGAGAGCTGTTACCTTTATAGGTGGCCAGTTCAAAGCTCTTTACGGTTCTTCTGAGCGGAAGGAAGGGCATATCTCTCCAGATGAAAGCGTTTTGCGTGTAAAGCAACAAAGGCACCTTGAGGAATTTAGAGCTGTTACTGATATTTTTCAATCAGCAGATCCAACAGTCTCTCCTCATAGGCTTGGGGGGTTAATGAGTGATTTGTCAATTGATTCAAGCCCCTCTCCTGGGCTTGGCAAAATATATGTAGTATCCCCAGACAAGCAGAAAGAGCTTAGACAACACAGTCATGTTGATGCAAAGATGGAAGTAAAAGTCTATACTGATGGAATCGTTTCTCCAAACTTCTGTTCTAAAACTGGAGAATCTATTGCTGAAGTCCGGGCAAAATGTCGCCCCAAGAATTTAACTTATGAGGAGGAACGATGGTATCCTATGGCAGCTTATAGTTATCAGCATCTACTTCCAACTGGCCATAGAATTACTTTCGATCGTGGCCATGGATGTGATCATGCAGATACTCTTGAGCATATAGGTATTTTGTCAACCTATGATCCTGATAATTTTGTACCTCAGAATAGCTTTTATAACAGAAACATAAGAAATCACTTAGTAGCCAGGATCCGTAACGCAGGAGGTGAATATAAAGAAATTTCACTTTATCACCATACTCCTTACCTAACGGATGGTATAAGAATTCCGGAAGCCTTTATTTTCATTGAACTCTATGATGGAAAAGCTGATTCTGCTTATTTCTTTCCAAATTTTATTGCCTACGAAGCTTTAGATTTCGAAAAGCAATTTAATTCTAATTACTTGAACTTTCTTGAGTTATTTCGTGTAAATGCACTCATAGAGTATTTCTTCATTCCCTTTGTACAAGCACAAAATCCTATCCCTCATATGGAGCAGAGAGATAAAAGCACCATTTTGTCAAATCGAATTTATCTAGATATAAGGGAAATGTTTAGTAATATGACGGAGCATGCTTTCCCTCCAAGAGCTCGATCAACTCTCATTAAATCAATCATGAACCAAGGTATTAATACAGCTGCTATTCTTGATTTTGAAGGACTCACATGCCTTGAAACAGCAGTGAATCATTATTCAAATAATCGTGTTTATTGGGAGCTAGATGATCGCTCAGAAGAAGAAAGACACGCGGCTTTCGATACTAACTTTCCTAAGCTCTCTATTCCTATCCAGCGAGCCTATGAAGCAGCAAAGAATCAATTCGCTGAAGAATACAAAGATAAAAGAGCGTTTGAGATGCATATCGCTACAGCGCTTGGATCTCTCATTAATTTAATGAGAGATCCGGATCAAGAAATTATGCGCTCCATTATTGGAGGACAAAGCATCAAAAATATAGAATTAGCTCAAAAATATCTCAAGGTCGCTCTCTCTAAACTTGAAAAGGGTGTTTATGATGACCGAGATATCAACGGCATTCAACGTATCCTTTTCTATACCCCAGAATTTGAAGATGAGGCCAAAGCAGAAGATTTAACTACTTTAATAAAAGATAAAGAAAATATATTAAGAGCTATAAGCCCTGATGAATTTATTTTGTTTGTGCCCCCTGCTTCTGAGATAGGAGATGAAATACAATGGTTCTTCAGGCTCCAAGTTCTCAAAGAAAAAATAGCAGCCGGGAAGAAAGAAATTAGATCAAGAAATTTAAATACGGCAACCCTTTTTGAAATGATGGCCATTCTCATGAACGAGCCAACTGTGGATGAGTCTATTTCTTTCGAAAGCGTATATAAACTACTTGATTCTATAGATCTTTTGCAATCAACCTTAATAGAAAAGAAGAAAATTGCTGATTTTCTTTGGTACCATGGTTATCCGAATGAGCAAAATGAATGGATAAGAAAAATAGCTGATCATTTTGAAAAAGAACCCACTCAAAATCACGCGAGATTATTTTCTTCCTGGCTGAGAGATGGAAGTGGGTGCATAAAGAAAAACACTGATCTTGCTCGAGGCGTATTGGAAATAGCAGAAGAGCATGCCTCAGAACAAGCTAGAAGGAAACCATCTGACTCTATTTTCTTTGGTATATTTACATCAAAAACTGATACCCGCTCAATAAGAGAGAAGAAATATTAGAATTAGTGGAGGCCTGATACCGCATCTTCATAAATCCTATCTAGTAAAATTGTTCTTTGATTAGAACGTCTTTTTGGAGATCTGAAACTTGAGACTTATCATTTTTAGAAATTCTCATACACTCAATAAGTATTCACGTTTTTCCAAGTTATAAGAAAACGTAAAAATAACCATGCAACTTTGCATAGATTTTTGAAATGAGTTTTCTAGTAATTTTTTTCTGTTAGAGGAAAAAATATTTATGTAAAAAAAACGCTCGTTTTTCTTGTGGAGATAATGTTTAATCGCAAAAATAATCACTTTTGAGAATAATGAGAGAATTTTTCTAGAAATGGCCCCACATTACAATTTTCACATTTTTATTTGTACAAATAAGCGCCCCGAGGGACACCATCGAGGTTGCTGTTTCGAAAAAGAATCAGACAAAATTTTAAGTTATATGAAAATGCGCGTTAAAGAATTAGGAATCAAGCAATCTAGAGCATTTTTGATTTAAGTTTTTACATTATAGTGTATGATATCCGTGTATTAAAGGAGGATGATCATGCAAGCCTATTCCCAAGATTTACGCGAGAGGGTGTTGAGAGCCATTGAACGAGGAGA
>Ga0209935_1000507_pt1 | contig 93888 bp, 83 predicted proteins | sample ThiBio_1000_plan_2_FD_183958 | JGI IMG/M metagenome (GOLD analysis project Ga0209935, IMG submission 183958) | Wastewater bioreactor microbial communities from Cape Town, South Africa - Thiocy_cont_1000_plan (SPAdes) | ecosystem: Engineered > Bioreactor > Thiocyanate-remediating >... | reverse complement strand
TGCTATCTTTGATTTTTTTGATGCCGTGTAATAGTTTCTTTTTTTGCTCATTCTATTCTCCTCTGTTACTTAGAAGAATAGCTCTTAAAAATTACCTTTTTTCGTCCAAAAAACCGCGCCTATATCACGGGAACAAACACTTTTAAAACTACAGGCGGCAGAAGAGGAGCACAGGAAGTTAAAACAAAAACTCGCTGAGCCCAAAGAAAAACTGTCTCGCTCTGTGAGTCAATTTAACCAATTCATGTCGCAAATAGGAGTACGCGACAATCAAACACTCATTCGGCTTATTGGTGATGAAATAGCCGATCGCGGAAATTGTGATTATTTCACAGTACGAATTCTTAATCTGCTACGTCGAAATCATTGTCCCTTAAACATTCTCATATCAAACCATGGCAGTGAGTTTATTTATGCGTTTGAACAATTCATGGCCGGACATGCTTTTGCCCCTCCGGGTTACATTGGTGATGTACAAATCCCTTCTTTTTGGGGGCTTAAGCTGTTACTCGAACATGACATTATTAACTCCGAGGAATTAACCCACTTAATCAATGAAACCTATAAACCCACTTTAAAGGTACTAGATTACACGCTCAGTGAACAGGGCATTACTTTATTTAGTCATGCACCAATTCGCTTCGATAGCATTCAACTGATGGCAGCGAATCTTGGGGTACCTTATGACGACTCCACCGCAGAAGCTTTAGCAGCAACCATTGAACAGATTAATCATCAGTTTCAAACCTATGTTGAAAACAACAGCACACACTCACTGTTTCATACTGACACGATTCATGACCGAACCAATATGTCAGAACAAGAGCGTGCAACATGGCCTTTAATTTATCTATTTTGGAATCGTTGGGATGCAATTAAAGAAACAGAATCAGCAAGACCCACAACACACAATGGCTATAATATTACTTATGTGCATGGGCATGATGGCTTTCAAAGTCTCCTACCGCACATTTATAATTTAGATACTCCTTGCGGCAAAGAACCACGAAAAACTGAAAATGAACGGATAGACAAAGCATTTCGCTTTATCACGGAAAATAAAAATAATGCCGTAGATAAAACAACTTCAGAATCCTATCTTCGTGATGTTTTAAGATATAAAGTGTTCGATTCAGATGAGCACGACCTAGCATTCAATAAGCAAAGCAAACTGAACCCCATAAAGAAGATTCAAGATAATGAAATCAATGGCAGCATAAAAAAATTAGCCCTTTTGGGAAAATCAATATTGCCAACGCCAACTCCATTTGTTGCATTGCAAGAACCAACAACTAAGCCCTGCTCAAGAGAATTGATTCTGGCATCGGAAGGACAAGAGGAACGAGCGCTGTTTAATTTTTAAACACACGCCGAATAATATGATAGGCTGGCCCTTGGCTCAACCTATCATATCTACATAAACGTATACGTGGACTACAAGTTATCTTTGATGTTGGAAAAATAATTTCTTATCGCCATAATTTGAAGCCAGCAAAGCACTCTCCAACATTAAGGTACCTATATGGTACTCTGTACCTTGATATTCTCCGTACACTTCATAGATTGGTCCCATAGGTATCGCTGCGAGCGACACTCTAAAATCTTCTCGTGAGTTTTCAGGGATCAAATCCTTAACCAAACTCGTTGGTCTAAAATAGATCCGTTCAGGAAAGACAGGGATCCCCGTCACTCGTCCTTCACTCGTCCAAGCAGCCAAATGCCACAAAGGAAGATTATTGGCAGGGTCACGAGTCCATTCAAATATTTTCTCAATTGCCTTCAAGGTCCAATTTGTCGCATGAGGTATTTGGTTCGAAAAATCTTTTGCAAAATAATTCCAATTGTCTTTTTGTCCCTCAAGCAAATTCATCACCTGCAAATTTACAGAAGCATGTTCTGCGATTAAAAATTTAATCGCCATGCCAGGAATATAATTATCATCAGCGGGAGGCGTTGCTAACGAAAGACGTGCAACCCCTACACCTCCGGTTTGATAAATACCAGTGAAAGGATGATCGGCGGCAGGAACTAGAGCGATTTTACCTACTGAACCATTGGCATGAATAATTTTTACTCGTCCGGTAGGAATTTCATCACTGGCAGAATCAAATGTAGGGTTTAAGTTAAACAATCCTTTTAGTTTTTCGAGCACTTCATTAAAACTATTACCAGTAAGTACTGGCAAGGGATCTTCTTCGTGGCTTAAAGTAATTTCACTCCATAATAAATCACGCTTTTCTTCAGCAGATAGCTCCTGATAATAGCAAGGCAATTGTGCGTATAAACCAAAACTCATGCAACAATTGATGAGTGCACTAAAAAACAAAATCAAACAACGACGCATTCCAACCTCCTTGTATTTAAAGTTAATTTTTTTTACAGAGTATACGAAATAATGCAACTTTTCTAGGCCATGTATGAAAATGGGGACAATGTGCAGCGTGTAGTCTGGATGCAGCGTAGCTCGGGATAGAATAACTTCTTTTTAACCCGGGTACCGCCACGCTGCACCCAGGCTATGTTGTAAAGATTATGACTTCATAAAATGATCATAAATAGCACGGCTCGCAAGAGCTATGGCATGACTGCGGGGGTAATCACTGGCTGATTTCGATTTAACATATACTGCAATCGCAATATGGCCTTTATTATTGGGTAACGTAATAATGCCAACGTCACTCACGAAACGATACAGTTTTTTAGAACCAGGATATCTTAAATAATCTCGCTCATAAATGGACCACGTTCCAGTTTTATGAGCTACTTTAACACTGGGAGGTAATAACCCTCTTATCCTGCTGCGACCAGTTCGGCATTGCTCCATGATCTTCATAAGAAGATTGGTACTTGATTCTGAAAGTGCCTGCTTTTTATATAATTTCACCAGCAATTTCGCCATATCATTCGGAGTCGTGGTATCGCGAGTGTCATTTTCAAAACGTTGCCAGGCTTTCTGCTTTTCTCGCAGGGGCACACGATTCGATATTTTTTGCCAGGAATATACCGGCTGGCGTTTTTTTAAAAAGGTACGATCCACATGATTTGTATCCACAAACATTTCCATAATCGAGCGATTAATAAAAATATTATTGAATCCCAACGCACTCATGCGTTGTGCAACATATTTAGGACCATTTGCTGCCTGCAATAATGCATCACTCGCACTATTATCACTGTTCTTAAGTGTATGCATCAGTATTTGTTTTAAAGAAATATTCAGTTTTTTCTTTTCGAATAAATAATGCAGTGCTCCAGATCCAGGAACCGAATTACGCGCATCCATTTTAATCACACGATTCAAAGAGTCTTTTTTCTCATCGACTCGATGTAAAAAAGCCATCGCGATCGGTAATTTGATGGTACTTGCCATGAAAAAGCGTTGATTGCTGTTATGTGCAATCACCTTATTTTTCTCTATATAAATGGCAGTAATCCCCATGATTGTATTTGATTTTTTTTCAATAACATTTAGCTTCCTAATCAGCTCCGCATCACTCGGAGCAGCAAAACCATTTACTGAAAATACAAAACCCAAAAACCAACACATTACAGTACTTTTTATACTTAGAGTATTGGTATGCTGCGCCAGTAATTTTTTCATATGATATTTAATCCATTTCTCATTATTTTTATTCAATTTTTTAGCATCAATAATAAGGTAATCGCTCACGCGCGCCTAATCAGTAAAGCATTCATTACTGCATATTTCAAAGTGTATGATAAACGTACATTAGAAATTTCCCTATCAGCATGCAACAGTCCATAGTTTGTTAGGAAGGTTTGGTGACCTTGATAAGGTATTTAATTTTCTTTTACCGCATTTTTGACTAATTTTTACTGTCAAGCAATAAGCCATACAATCATTAAGCAAATTTTTATTCTATTTTTAAATTGATTACAATCTTTTGTGCACCTTAGGCAATAAATTAATCATTATTAATCCAAATCGATCAACTTATGCTCGCCACGGCATGCATCGTCAAACGCTTGGATAAAATAAATTCTTAAGAATTACTGAAAACCTGTTTTTTTAATGGCTTGTTAGTCAACAAAAACCAATAATCAGAACTCAGTAATTCATGAGATAATCTTCTATGGCGCCGGGTTTTCTGCTTCCATCACAGGCTTTGCCTTTTCCTTCTTTGGGGAGCTAAAAATCTTACTCAAAAAACTACCCGACCGCTTAAATTTATCTACTTTGTCGCTGACAGTTGGCGTACCTGGTGCTTCCCTTTCCGGTGCAGGAGCCGATGAGGCTCTCTTAAACATTGTGGGGAGCTCCGCTTGAGAATATTGTTTCACGATTTTCTTCGACTCAGGGGTTTTCACAGCTCCAGGAGAATTAGAAGATGATACCTCCACACTTTGATCATCCTCAGTAGAAGACGGTGCTGATGAGGTCTGAGTAAAACCAATCGCAAGATCCAAACGAGTCAATGCCTCTTGCGCCTCCATTCGTTGTGTCTTTGTTTTACTTGTCAATGAGAGAATGATCTCTTTTAAAGCAAAACCTACAGGACTTTGAAACACTTCATGCTCTAAATTCATATGTTCACTTAAGTCCTCTTTTTGCATTCGTTCAAGAGTTTCACCTAAGCCTGTGGTTGCCTGCTGTTGCAAAAAAGAAGAGAAGGGGCGCTCGTCTGCATCCGTTTCTGGTTTATTGACTAAGTCTTTGATTGCAGCCTGTGCCTTCATATGTTCTGATACAATAAAATGACCGGTAAGCACTTCATAAATACTTATCCCCAAACTATAACGGGATTCGTACTCAATTTCCTGTATAGAAACCATGGGTTTTGAGCCGGGGTTATTACTCACCGAATCAAGCAAGAATTGATACCCTACAGAAATATTATTACTCAGCTCATTTACTGGAATCGCATCTTTTCCAGTTACGTCTCGCAAAGATTTCACGTCTGAAAGAACCAAACGACCATCATCAGCAATCACAAAATTGCCGGGTTTAAAGTCTGTAAAACAAAAACCTGCGGCACGCAGATCAGCCATTATTTGCAACATATTTCTAACATACTGTATACGACTGACAAAATCGTTGTTTACTACTCGCAAATCCTGTCGTCCACAATATTCCACAACCTCTAAATAATATTTTTGGCTTCTATGCATGAACTCTTCCAGCGCATATTGTTCAGGGAAGTGCTTGTTTAACACGTTATGTTTGCGCGCTCTGATATATGCAGGAAAATCAATATCATGTTCAGAAATAACCCGGAAAACAACAGGTACATCTTTATACGTTATCGAATAAATAGGGATTGCAGAACCACCCAATAACTTTATCGGGACATTCTTGTTGCCTATGGGCATAGTCTCTTGAAACTGCACAATATATTCAGATGCTTTTAAAGCAAATTTAATAATATTATCTGTAATCCCAGATAAAACTCCTGTCGCTTCTCCAGATTTGATTTGTTTTGTAAGTGCTTCTGCGACCTGCAAAGCGTGTTTTTTTTTCTCCTTTTCAATTTTTATCTGTTTGGAAGTTGCGACCATTAAAAAAATCCTAAATCCTATAAAATATGGCTGCAAATCATACAGAGTCACAAAAAAACCATCAAGGCTTATTTTATTTACTTATCATGCTGGCTATCTTGCATCAAATTTTAGAACTCGTAAGGAAGTAGGTATGTTCCAAATACTCCATTAACTCTTCTTTATTCACTGGCATCTGGGTTAAACCAATATATTTATCAGGCCGAATCAACACCACGGTAGGTTGACTGATTTTAAAGCGCTGGTACATCTTTTGATGTTCATCAATCAATATTGAAATCCCTTTGTCAGCTATATTCATTCCCGAATGCGGAAGGATAATATGAGTTTTTATTAGCCCCTTAAATTGCTGCGTAACAGTTGCAGCAAGTTCAGCGAAAGCGGACAGAGCGTTATTATCAGCAAGTCCCACAAACAACAATAAATGATGTAGCGTTCCTTGCGTCACTTGCTGCAGCTCTCTTTTTTCTTTAGTTTGCGCATCAAGTAAAGGGAAGTTCATAAGAAGCTCACCAACATGAAACTTTGTCTTTTCGCCGAGTACTTTAACTATTGGACTTTTGGCATAGCTTACTGACAACTCGGCCAAATTATACATGACAAAATTTTTAATCGAATCGAACGACATGGCTATGCGTAAAAAGAAGTTACGCAGAGAAATCATCGACGGATTACTCATCATCATCAAACGAGTCATTGCTCCCGTATTTTTTAATACCTCTGCAGCAATGGGATGACGTTCGCAATGATAACTATCAAGCAATGCATCGGTTGCCAGTCCTTTTTGCACCAGCGCTAATTTCCAGGCCAAATTATAGATATCTTGCAACCCCGTATTTAAACCTTGCCCACCCATAGGACTATGAACATGCGCTGAATCACCAGCAAAAAATACGCGTCCGTAACGATAGTTTTGAATTTGCTTGTGATCAATACCAAATTGGCTAATCCAAATAGGATCACGTAGGGTTGCTGAATCCGTACAACGCGCCTTAAAAGCCCTTGTAATGTCTTCGATTGAAGGTTCTTGATGCATGATTTTTTCTGGGGCAGTCATGACCAAACGATAACGTTTCTCTCCCATTGGAAAACAGGCTAGTGGCCCTTCGGCACTCACATAGATTATAAATTTATTCTCTGGCAGCTCCCAATCAATAAGCAAATCAGCAAGCCACCAAGTTTGTTTGAAGGAAGAGCCTATAAACTCTGCATTCACTAATTTTCTTAGGGTACTGTGTGAACCATCGCAAGCAATAATCCACTGCGATTGAACCTGTTCCATACTGCCATCAACATGCTTTAAAGTAGATACCATATGGGTTGCTGATTGTTCGCTTTCCATCAGTTCAGTTTGCCATTCAACCTGCAAACCTCTATCAGCTAATCCTTGATAGAAAATATGTTCCGTTTTACTTTGAGGGAGATCAATAACAAAATGATAATCTGCTTCAACATTGGCATACGTTGCATGAATTAACTCTTTTCCCTTAGACTTAAACATAACTCCGTCTACTTTTTGTCCCTCAATGAGTATTTCATCAAGAAAACCACAATCCCTAAGCAGATCAAGTGTACGAATATGAATGGCCAACGCTTTAGACTTGTCACTGAGCGTCGACTTTTTATCAATGATCCGGCAACTCAAACCTTGGCGGGTTAGTTCATTTGCGCAAAATAAACCGACGGGGCCGGCGCCAACTACCAGTACATCCAATAACTTATCAGACATATTCACTCCATGAATTGAATCAGATCATTTAGGTTCAGCACTATTATTTGCACTGCGTCTTTAAACTTTATTATATACTAAGCGTAGTTGCTCATAGCCCTATAGAGCTAAAAAAAGCATTGATTTCGCTGGTTTCTTGCTCATGATATTTCCTGCCAGCAACCTGAAGTCGATGCTCTGGATGTTGATGCCAGCCTTGGCTGCCACGTACTAACTTCATAACTCGCCTAAGAAAATCGGGGCCTGGATCATCTTTATCCGTTTGGTAATTGGGATCCTTTTCGAGCCAAAGAGGCGTATTTTTGAAATTTAAATATTCATTGTGGCCAATAACATATTTTATTTCCGGATATTTCTTTTTGAGATAACAGACTAAAAATGCGTTTGCTTTTGTCTGTGCTTCGGTGAGATCATCTTTGCTATCAATCCCACCTACATTTTCAATACCAATAGCATAATGGTTCAAGCCTATAACATGCCGAGCCATCCAATGATCCGGCATAAGTTGATAGATGCTTCCATCTCGATCTACTACAAAATGGGTAGAGACGTTCAAGTCACCAGGCAACTCTTTAATGCGCGGTGAGTTTTTGGGGAATATTGGTGGATTAAATACACGAAAAGTTGCTTTGAACGTAGGGATACATGTCCAATGCAAAACAATCATTTTCGGTTCAATTTCAATGGACTTCGAATCGATTCCATAATGAGTTAATTGATACTGACGTGTTAACACAACACGTTGGAGATCAAATTGAATCGGTGCTTTATGAATTTTTTGCGCGTCATTACAAGAAAAGGCATGTACCAGCGAACTTATAAAAAATGAGCAAAGTAGAAGAGTTTTCATATTATTCTTTTAATACCATAAAGTATGCTGTTACATAATCTGGCAAATGATGGGTTGCCTGCGCAAACGCTTTTCTCCCAGCATAACTGCCCGCTAAAAAGTCAACTTGATACAAATTATTTTCAAATGCGCCTCCGGTGTCAGCAAAAATGCCAGCTCGTGTCACCATGTTTCCTGAACGATTAGGGTATTGCACCATCAATAATTTACCTAAACCAAACTGCGTAAGATCAGCGGCAAAAGTAACTTCTGTATTCACAGTAATTTTATGATCTGCATCTTTTCCATAGCCTTTGATGCCTGCTACTGGTTTAAAATACCAATAACGCTCTTGCTGATAGGGATTTTTGGCTTTGTCATATGCAATGTTATTACAACGATGCACATTAAAGGTTTTTGTTGGATGGTTCAAGCCAAAATCAGCAACAACGGTACCTTGCATTAATGCTGCTTCGATGTCTTCTCGATTGAAATAACCCAAAGCAGGTACATTTTTATTCGCTAATGCGCCTTTTAAAATAGCCTGCTTGCCATATTGGAAACGTATCAGTCCAGGCTTAGCCTCTGCCTCCTCCAAAGTCAGTAATTCTTCATCCTTAGGAAGACCATAAAGGGCAAAGGGATAAACCGCGTTGCGTGTAGTTGATGCCTTAGCACGATGAACATAATACTTAGTCATTAAAATCTTATCTTTGGGTAAATGCGCAAGAAGCGGTTTTTGCATACTCAGTGGCTTCGCTTGTTCTTGATCAGGATACCAACGCATAAAATCAAAGTGTGCTTTAACAAAAGCAGGATTATTCATTTCGTTTTGGTGTTGGCAAATAAATATTAAGGTTGCTTTGACTCGCACAAGAGGGATTTTAAACACTTTGCCTTCATGAATAACCCGAGGATCATAATGGCTGCCTTTATTTAAATAAGCCAAAGTCTCTTTGGCGGTAGCACATAAAGCAGGCCCATTGATTTCATAACGGGTTGCAGACGACGGTTCAGCCGGCATAAAACGAGGTGCAGCGACTGCGTCAAGATTCATTAATAGAAACAAACTATAAAAAAAAACTTTTATTTTCATTGTGCACAATCATTGTTTATTAAAACAAAATGATACCATAGATACGGTATTAAATTCTAAGAATTAGCTCTGGTAAGTCGTAGAGCTAATATAGGCTTAAAATACTAATATGAGAAGACCACTCTTCGCTGTGCATACCGAAGTACACCACAGCAAAGAACGGAAAATAGGAGGGGCAATTTATTTATTTCGTAGTTCACTCTAAGAGTTAAACAACACCAAACCATTTTTACCGTCGTCCTTATTAAAATTACAAGTCCAATCGACTACCATTTGTTGCTTATGCAAAATGGGATCAAAAAAATTCACGTGTAGTGTCACTGTATTATCGTCAAAAACACTTAAACGACCTGATAACGTTAGGAATTCTCCTGAGGGGTTTTGTATAAAAATTTTCATAGACGTAGTCACCGTATCTATCAATATGTTATTAATAGTTTCCTGACCATGAAAATAGTTGGTGAAATTAAAACGAGTGGTAGCCCCCTCTAATCGTCTCATAGCTTGGGTAGCAAGTGGTCCTGTTGCTTCACAGTTATCAAAATGAATGATTCCTCGAACATCTTCACCACTTTCAACTGCTTTCACTAATTGAGAAAAATTAGTGATATTATTACTGTCCGCATTAGGATCAAGATCTTGTGCATTAGCCTGATTTAATGAAAGGAGCAATGAAACTCCAACAACAACAGATCGCGATATTCTCATTTATATCCTCCATGATGCTTGATAAAGTCAGGTCCCTGAGTAAGAATAAGCCTTTAAACACCTTAAGTGTACAATCTGTTTACCCGTTTTGCCAATTTTTATATTAGAACCTTAACGCACTAAGCAGCTTCCGCCCCATCCAACTCAGAGTCACTCATCGTCACGCGATTAAAATACCAAGCGCTGTACAGAGCACCGAGTCCACAAACAATTAAGCCTAAAGGCAATGCCGTAAGTGTTTGCACCAGTAAATAAGCACTGATGATAGTGAATACAGATGAACCAAACATACGTACGGTATGAATTATGGCTAATGCGAGACCAGTATTTTCCTTATAGTCTGCAAGCATAATCGACATCGTGGCCGGTGCGGTTAAACTAATTCCTAAGTTACAAATTAATGCAAAAGACAAAGCATATAAATCAAATTCAGCAAAGTTTGCATACAATAACATCGCAAAACCTCCGCTAATAATAAACCAGCTACCTAGATAAATGGTGGCAGCCATACTGAAATACTTACGCAGCCAAATGCCTAAGTAATTCCCGACAATAATATTTAATCCATTAATAATAAAGATAATGCCATACATTAAGGGTGAAAAACCCAGTTGATCAATAATAATGTAGGATGAATTAATCACGGAAAGCATGACCGCAGCAAAGCTAAACATCATAATAAAAGAACCACTCCAAAGCGTAGGCGATGGAATGATGTCTTGATAGGCTTTGATTACCTTTTTTATCTTAAAAGGTTCTTGGGGTTGAGTCCAAAATGGTGACTCAAATAATCCTTTGCGCGCTTGCAACAAGAGCACCAGGCCAATTACAGCCATCAACATAAAATTCGCTTGCCAACTGCAATAGGTAAAGATTAGCGACCCACATACTGGAGCAAGAATGGGAGATATTGAAACAATCATAGACACATAGGATAAAACCTTGGCCCGCTCTACCGTATCTTCAAAGTCTCGCGAGATTGAAAACGCAATCAGATTAGCGCTGCACAAGGCAAACCCCTGTAATGCCCTTCCGAGAATGAGCACAAAAATATTCGGAGCGAAAGCGCAGATTAAGCTGGCAAGAACTGCAATGAGTAAGCTTGCAGGCAATAAACGACGTCGCCCAAAATGATCGATGAGTGGTCCCCAGACTAATTGAGTAACCCCAAAAACAAACAGATAAATACTTAAGGTTAATTGGCTTAAGTCATGTGTTGTATCAAAAAAATTGGTGAGATAAGGCAACGAAGGTTGATAAAGATCAAAGGTAAGTAAAGAAAAAGCCGCTAATAAGCCAATAAATACAATGGAGGTTCTTGTTTGCAACATAATATTCAATTTATAAAAAAATAGCGGGGCATTATAGTAAAATTTTTGTGCTTTTGCTCTAGGGCTGCAAAAAAATCTGCAGTTATTAACAAGTTTTTATGTAGCGTTGGGGAAGCGCGGCATAAGCAGGGATTAAAGTGTTCATTCATTTCAGAAACCCAGGTTACTGCGCCTCCCCCAAGCTATATCCAATTAACCTTGACGAATCAGATAATCGCTGCCTGCATGAATTATTTTTTTCATCCGATTATTTTCTGCTGGATTAGGTTCGCATGCTTTATACGCATCTTTTACTGATGCAATACTAAGAGGCACAATAGGGCGACTGTCGGTCTCTAGATAACCATCTTTATTCTTAAAAATAGTAAACTGGTCCGATGCAAATTCCTGGCAATCAGTTAAAGTCTCATCCTGACAAATTGAAAATTTCAGGGATCGCTCTACGCGATAGTTCTCACTCACCTCATCAGCAAAAACAATATCGCCATAAACTACGCTATGACGGGTACCACAAAAATAATAGCCAAACTTATATTTACCATTTTCAACAACATCGGTACGAATATACCGTCCATCACCTTGCTTCAGGCCATTGAGCGTCACAATATGACGTACCTCTTCTTTAGGTTTGTCAGCCACTGCCAACCCAGTTAGAGCCAATCCCGCGATTAACACAGCAAATCTTTTCATTTTCATTCCTTATCTGAAAAAAACATCCTCAAGGAACATATCTTTAAGGATCAATAACTTACTCTAATGACAATTTGAAGATAAAAAACTTTTAAACCAAACTGACACCGCCGCCCATTATGCTAAAAAGAAAACCATTTGAACAGATAAAAAAACTTCGCTTTTTGCGCAATAAAAAAACGAATGTGGCGTGGTGTTTTATCAGCGGACTGTAAGAAATGTGAGCAATATGATGCTGGCACATGAAGCGCCAGGGTCTGCTTGAACATATTGATGGTCTCATACGAATAAGTTAGACGAGCATTTTGTGCAACAAATTTGCCGCAATGGGTAAAAGGGATCAGGAAACAACAACTATTGTTTTTTGAATTATCCTATGGCAAAGAAACACTTTCATGGTAGAATAATATTTGTACATTAGGGGTGCCGGTTATGGCTGAGAGGATAAACCAACCCTTTGAACCTGATCTCATTCGTCTGAGCGGAGGAAAATGTGTCTATTGTTATGTTCTCAGGTCTTATAGCGTTTATTACTTCATTTATTGGTTTATTACCACAAATTGTCAAATCCTTAAAAACAAAATCGACTCAAGATCTGTCCATGATTATGTTGATTAATTACCTCATCTGCTCTGTCGCATGGATTATTTATGGGAGCAATACAGATTCCTTTTTTGTAATCAGTTCTAATGTAGTCGGTTTGATTGTCAGTTTGCTGCTTATTCTTTTAAAAAGATATTATGATGCACGATGTAATTAATTTAACAGGCTATCAATCGATTCTCTGCCTCAATGGCGATCTACCTGAGTCTTCTTTTTTCATTAGCCTGAACTTGCCTGTCATTGCAGCTGATGGTGCAGCCAATAGCTTATTGGAACGTGGAGTCCACCCACAATTAATCACTGGGGATTTGGACTCTGTACGGCCTGCCATTTTAGAAAACCATCGTTCTCTGCGTTTAGTAGATCAAAATTATAGTGATTTTCAAAAAGCGATGAGTTATTTAAAAGAGAATGATTTATTACCCGCCATCATTGTAGGAATAAATGGCGGGCATTTGGATCATATCTTGAATAATATTAATATCTTTATGGAAACAAACTGCCTTTTGTATGCCCCGCCCCTGCGTGGCTTTGTTCTCAATGAACACTCCCGTATGCATTGCGCATTACCTATCCATACAAAAATCTCGTTAATGGGAATACCCTCGGCAATTGTTTCTTCAACAGGACTTCAGTGGGAGCTCAACAACGCAACGCTTTCTTTTCCAGGACAAACATCGTGTTTCAATCGAACCCTGCACTCAGAAATTGTTTTGGAGATTCATCAAGGTTCAGTTTTGGTTTTGATTTACGAACGGATGATTGCAGATGCAGGATTATCTGCTCTTTAAGTTCAGCAGATAAATATGAGAAAACGTCCATCCTGCAAACAATTCTTTTAGATTTCGTTTAATCTACTTGAATAGTGCAATGCTCACCTGTAGTTACTAAGGTCACCGTGCTGTCTTTTGCCAACTTTTGGGAACCACACATAATATCCTTGCCAAATGCAGAATTTTTTCGGTATCCAAAGACATATACCTTATTTGCAGGTCCCTTGCCTGAATAGGATTTCCCACGCGCACCTGATTTTTTACCATCCACAATAAAACCTAAAGCTGCTGCTGTTTGCTCATCAGTTTTGACTTGTACTTTGATCGTGTCATCAGCAAAGGCATGAATTGAAAAAGAAAATAGAACTACTCCGATCATATTTTTTACACAGCTTTTCATCATACAAACTCTCCTTGTTCAATGATTTCATTAATATAACTTATTTAATGCTGAAGGAATATAAATTCAGCTCAATATCGACGATTTTTTTAACACTGATTCTCGTATATGCCCTCTTAAAAAGAGAAAGAATGGTTTATTGTCTTAACAAGACTAGTGTTTCTCTTGAATTAAAAAACATATACACTATGATCAATATATAATCATATTGATTCATTTATGAATCGCGCTCTTGTGGCGCTTGAGTAAGATTGGTTCCAGCAGAACCCTGTGCTCAAATTTTGTTGCCTATTCATTTAAAGCAATAGGTATAGATCAGAGTACTTAATAAAAATGATATATTGAGTGCAAATAGAGTAAGGATTTTGAATTATGTTGCTAAAATTTTTTAGAAGAAGGGGTCTGCAAACTGCTAGCAATCCAGAGTTTTCCGCTATTATGGATATGTATGAAGCACAAAAACCAAGCCTAGTCAGAGGCGCTCTTTCTGGAGAGAGTTGGCGTCATGAGAGTATGGGCCAAACATTAACTACAATAACCGACCCAGTAAAACTCAGAAAATTAAAAAAGCAGGCAACAGCAAATCTAAATCATTGGAAAGCAAACAAAGCAGAACCTCCTTCTGAAGTTGAGGTGGTAAATCAAGATTGGGGTGATGTAGCACTAGAAGCAACCCGAAAGTATGGAAGACTATATGCTGTATTAAACATGGCAAATTCGCTCTATCCTGGAGGGGCGGCATTGCAAGGTGGAAGTGCTCAAGAAGAAAACATGTGGCACCGAACCACATGTGCCCTATCCTTAAAGGATAAAATAGTGATATGCGATAGGGATTACGAAAACACATTCCTCTATACTCCGGAAGGAAGAGAGTTGGTAGAAGGCAGAAAGAAAATGCTGCCAATGGAACTTGAAATGCTAAAGAAACGATGTAAAGAAGCCTATTCACCGGACGCAAATAAAACGTTTTTCAGTGAAGAGCCCAGAATTTGCTTTAGAGGTCCAATCGTGTCACTTCCATTAGCAATGGATGAATATGCCCCAAATATGGTTGCGGATTCTGGATTAAGTTTCGCATTTCTTCCAGACCAACATATTTTTCCCTTTTATGAATTAAGATCTGCGGCTCCAGAACACTTTGCTGAATCACAATCACAAGAACCTATAGTGCTCAAACAACATAAAGATGATTTGCGACGACGGATTGCAGCGCAACTGGATACATTAATTCTTGCAGAGCAACCTAATGTGCTACTTGGAGCTTGGGGCTGTGGTGAATTTAGAAATGAGCCCGAACTAGTCGCCGAAATTTATGCTGAAGAAATTGAAAAAAGAGCGGCTTTTTTTCAACATATTATGTTCCCAATAATTAATACCCGTTCAAAAATCAATAATTTCGATATATTTCAACAAACACTGACCGGTATCAAACTTGGAGAGGATCAACAACCTTCTCACCAAATGTAAAATAGTCCCAAAACATACCTTCTGAGGGGCTATCTTAAACAGAATGCCCCTCCCCCAAATACCATCATTAAGACTTAGACATTTTTTTCATCTCGTGCACGTTTTCCTCATCACTTGCATCAACTTCGTCTTCCAACTCACTTTTCTCACCTTTTTCTAAATCTTCATCAACAGGTCTCTTGATTATGGATTTAAGTAGCTGCGGAGCCACTGCATTGGCTGCAGTTGTTGAAGTGGGATCTTTAGAAACTTCACTGCCTCCCCATGTAACCAGGAATAATGAACCGTAGAGGAGTTGAAATAAGTACATGACTTGCTGCACTATTTGCTCGTCATGAAATACCAAACTGATTGCCAACCCTAAGATCACTGCCGAGAATATCGCCTGCAGCCCTTGAATCAATTTTTCATTAAGATGAGTATCAGAACGCGCTACTGCATATCCGGAATTGAGTACCTGTGCAAAAGCTATTGGTATTAAAGGAATTGGGCTCATTGTATTCGTAATTTGCATCCCTGCTTGTACTGTGCCTTGCGTCACTAATAAGCCTCCATTACTTCTTTGCGCATTCCGATGGGCTGCAGAAGAGGTCGGTACACGTGCTTGAAGGCGGTCTAATATGTTTGAGGTTGAGCCAGGCATTTTTAAATCCTTTTATAAAGAAATATGAATAAGGGATTAAGTGCTTATTTAATCCATGAATTGATTTGCGCTACTGAAAATGTTACCTCCTTTTCTAACTAAGGTTTTCCAGCGGCAAGTCATTATTTTAACTAGTTTTTTTTCAACTTCAACTTTATTTTTTGGAAAAATATAAGGGTTTTTCATTAGCGAACTAGGTCATTAACATGTCGCTCGCTTGAGACAAAATGAGCTGATTTCGAGCACTGAAGTAAAGCCCCCATCATCTACGGAGGGAGCTAGACTTATTTAAAAACTTACAACTTACTTTATAATGACACACGAAAGGACAATTTTTTAATCTATAAATACAAGGAGTAATGATATGTCTTATGCAAAACAACAAGCGACTCAACAGCCTGTAAGTATGTATAACCTATTAAGCTGGAGCACCGTCTATCGAGGTTATAATGCATTAGTTGCTGCATTCGTCATGTTTCAATACGTTAATAACCCAGAAGCTGCAGCAATAGAGTATCTACCGGATGTTGCAATTCATACGTTTGAAGCAATTGCCCCTAATTCATTAAATCAATTGGCTGCCGGTGCCAACATTGCACGCGGGATCCAAGCAGGGTTGGCGTTTTTCTCCGGTAACTCGACAATCCCCAGCGTTGCTAACCTCACTGATGTATTCAACCATGGGCTTAACACGTATCACAGACTGTCTTGATAAAAAGAATGACTTAAAGAGCATCAGGGAGTGGGTCATTCCTGCCAGACGGGAATGACCACAAATGCATCAGAAATATTCGTATTAAATATTAAAAAAACTGGCGACATTCAGTTAACTAACCTAAATTGGACTGATTTTCGATGATAATTTTCGATCGGCGTTCAAAATCTCATTCGTACACCATGATTTCAGCAAATTTGTGGAAAAATGGAACTCACCGCTTAATCACCGTCATTAATAACACCCCTTGGTATTGCTCAACGGGTAGAAATTCTGGTTATGCAGGAACTTGGTTTTTTTTTGGTGGGGTACTGGAAAAGAAAAGCGAACGCCATCCTTCGGGCTGGTTCATTAAGCCCAAAGGCTTAGTTGCCGAACGTTATAGCAAAACCAAATTTTTTGGTCATCATACAACTCATTACATTCGTAAACGCTCGATACACAAACTCATTAGTTTTTCACGTTTTGGAGACATTAAAAAAATTTGCATTTCCGCATCACTTGGTGGTGGATTTTGGTTATCAGACAAAGGTAAAAATCTGAAAAAGTACTTACGTAAAAATTATCCCGAGTATTTTCTGTCTGATAAAGTGGTAAACAAGATACTTAAAACGGCGATGTCTTATGATTTACCCATTTACACCAAACGTAAACAGGTAAATCGTTGGCTGGCGACACACGGTGTTGCCACCGTAGGCGTATTGAATGATGAGTCGTTATTATTCAGGCCTTAGTTATTTAATGGTGTGTCGCTTTCTCTTTCGCATCACCAAACAACCAATCTGAACTCACTTCAAGCTCATCAGCGATTCTTTGCATCGTATTGGCGTCTAATGCAACAATGCCGCGCAACAACGCTTCAATTTTAAATTTAGGTAATTGAAACATCTTTGAACACGCTTGCACGCGCTCTGTCATTAATGCAGGAACACCAAGCTCATCAAGCTCATAGTGCAAACGTTCAGTTAATTTTTTGTTTGACATGATAGTCTCCTCTTTCGCTTTTTATCAGTGTAAAACAAATAAGCTTAAGGATTGATTAACAACAAAAAATTTTTATAGGGTCTGTAAACACCTATTACAGAAAATAGTTAATCAGCGGCAGACGCGTCTGTAGGCTGGTTGTTAAGCCCAGCATTTGCAAAGTTAATTTTTACTCTCCAATGTCTATCATTGCCCGCATATAAGCCCAATTAACAAGTGCTTATCCATTGGTTTTAGGAACGAAGTATATTGGCATTTTACATGCTGGGCTTAACAGCTCAGCCTTCGCTTATTTAGCGTTAACAATGAATTAACTAACATATACACGGCAGTCTATCTCAAAAGATGACTAATCAGCGGCAAAAGCAATACATTGAGGAGGCCTACTAAAATCATCGCCAAACTCGCAATGGTTCCTTCGGTATTTCCTATTTTACGAGCCTGAGCAGTTCCTGCGGCATGAGCCCCAACGCCTAAAAATGCACCGCGAGCAAGAGACGAATTAAAAGATAAGTACATGAGTATTAGCTCTCCAATAACGGCTCCCAATATCCCTGTAAGAATAACGAAAATGGCAGTCAGATCTGGGGTACCGCCAATAGCACGCGAAACTTCCATGGCAAATGGGGTGCTAATTGAGCGAGGCAACAAGCTCAAGCGTAAATTGTCATCAAGACCTAAAAGAACAGCTAATACCCAACTTGAGAGTATTGCAGTGAAACTTCCGGCAAATACGCCAATTAAAAGTACCAACCAATGTTTACGAATGAGCGCGCGCTGTTCATAAATAGGAATTGCGAAAGCGACAGTCACTGGCCCAAGTAATAAGACCAGCCATTTGGTACCGCGAAAATAATCCTGATAACTGACATGCAATACATGAATCATGGCCGCAACAAGGATAGGGGTAAGAATAAGCGGCATAAGCCACCAAAATGACCACCGACGATGCAGCTGTTTGACAATAAAGTACAGACCTATCGTGATAAAGGACCAAAACACTGTTTGTGTTGCTGATTTAACCAGCATGAGACTTAACATATTCCGAACTCCAACGATAACAGTAATCCACAACAAGCGCAGTAACCAACATCACCAAGAGCGTGCTTAATACAATAATGAACAGAATTTTAAGACCTAAGATACTCAGAAACTCATGATGTTCGAGTATGGCAAGTACTGCCGGAATAAAAAACAACAGCATATCTCCAAGGAGTAATTCAGTACCCCGTTTTATACTGTCTAATCGGATGCGTTTGGTCATTAAAAGAAGTAATACCACCCCTAGGCCAAGAATGCCGCCAGGCAAAGGAAATTTGACAAAGTGCACGACAAGGTCACTTGTTAACCAAAATAAACAAACCAATCCAACTTGGAATAATGGGTTTTTCTGAAATTTTAATGACATATATTAAATCTTTGTGATCATTATTTTTTCATTAAAGTGTACATCTTTATTTATTATGAATAAAATGAATTTATAGACTTATAATCATTCTATTATGGAATAGTTTATGGAATTTAAACCGCTGCGCGCATTCATCGAAGTCGTACGTCAAGGTAGTTTTTCCAAAGCCGCAGAAATTCTTTTTGCGACCCAGTCTACGGTGAGTAAAGCAATCAAACAACTTGAAGATGAATTGGGTGTTCCTCTCATTGAACGCTTTAAGAAACGCAATGTACCGACGAAAGCAGGTGAAATTGTGTATCACCGAGGCCTTAAACTACTTGCTGAGCGTGATGATCTTCTTAAAGAGCTTGATGAGATACGTGGTTTAAAGCAAGGACGATTACGCCTAGGTATTTCTCCTGTAGGAAGTAGTACTCTATTTGCCCCCCTTTTTGCGCGTTACAATCAGCTCTATCCAGGTATCGAGGTAGAACTCATTGAACATGGAAGTGACAAGCTTGCTGAATGTTTGCGGGCAGGTGATATAGACTTCGCAGGAACCTTACTTCCTATTCCTGAAGAGTTTGATTGTCAACCGATCCGCTCTGAACCTTTGGTTGCACTTTTAGCGTCTAATCACTCATTAGCAACAAAGCACTCTATTTCCTTATTGGAACTTAAAGAGATCCCTTTCATTCTTTTTGGTAGTGGTTTTACTTTACATCGCATGATTATCGATGCGTGCCAACGAGCAGGTTTTGAGCCTAAAATAGTTGCTCAAAGCAGCCAAATTGATTTTATGTTAGAGCTTGTTTCAGCAGGTCTTGGTGTTACATTTTTGCCACAAATGATCGCCATGCAAAGGCAAAACAAGCAAATTCATTCTCTTTTACTTAAAGAAGATAAGCTTCAATGGAATATGGCGATGACTTGGCGTAGGAACTCCTACCTTTCTGAGGCCGCGAAAGCATGGCTCGCTTTAGTACGTGAAGTGCATGTTCACGGTTAGAAGCGATGAGGGACACTCTTAAGACGAAGATTTCTTTACTGTACTTTGTTAAACTACTGGGAAGAAATACACAGATACATATTAAGTCAGGTATAAAACCATAGAGGTGGATCTTTATTATGAAAATAAACTTAAAGACTTATCTGCAAACGTTAAAAATGGAACCTTTACCTGGCAATGCTTCAAGTGATGAAAAAATCAATTTTTTAAAAACCCTCTATTTTGCTCATGTACAGACGTTCCCATATTCAAATTTTGAATTAAGAAAAATTGCCAAGCAGCACCCAGTCCAAAGAAACTCACTATCTTTCTTTAGCTATAAGAATTTACTTACTGCAGAACAGGGTGGATATTGCTTTCAAACAGCCGCCTTATTAGCAGATGCATTAACACAAATGGGATATACCGTTTCATTCTGTGCTGCACGCGTTTTGATGGGTGCTACAGTCAATTCATCCGAAATACTAAAGCTACCTCCATCGCATCTCGTATTAAAAGTGCAAATTGATGAGAAACATTTTTTCTTAGATCCTGGACTCGGCTCCTCTGCCCCTCGCTTTCCAATACTGATTACAGGTAAAGATGAGCCAATTACGCAAAATGGAGATGTATTCAAGTTTTATTCTGTTGATAATACTTATGTTCTAGAGAAAAAAACACGGCAGGGATGGCTGCGCTTAGCGCAGACCGATTTGCAAGCCATAAGCAAAGAAAAGGCCGCAATGAATTTACTCAAACTAGAGCGCTATCCAGAGCTAATTGGCATACGCGATTCTAAAGTTGTCATTGGGAGCATTACCGAACATGGCCGTAAATCATTGGCCTGGGATGTCCAATCAAAACAATTGAAGTTTTCAAAAAGTGAAGGTGATGAGAATACCCAAAAAACATTAGCCAGTTTTGAAGAGGGTTATCAAATACTTGCTGATGAATTCGGCATCGACCATGTTTCAGCTGAAACATTAGAGGCTTACTGTACAGAAACCACCTTGCCAAAGCCAATAAAACCTTGGACTGTTGATTTTCCTCTAGATCAATCAGAATTGAAAAAAATGGAACAGAACTTAAGACCGTAGACTCAGCCGTTAATGCAAAAATATGCTATACTTAACCGCAAATATTATACAAATTGATTGATTTTTTTACAAAAAAAGAGGAGAAAATTTAACTCCTAGGGAAGGAGTTTACCAGTTCAAGGAGAGTAGCCATGGACGATAGAAATCATGATGAAGTACGCCAACGCATTATTGCTATAAATGGCAAACCCTTTTCACAAAGTATTGCTGCAAAAGGAATGGATTATATTGAGCAAGAACTCCAAAAGAAACTCGACCTGCGTGAATCGATTAATACAGAAAAATTAAAGCACTATACCTCCGTTTTTAATCCCTTAGCAAAGCTCATTTATGAAGATAAAGACGCACAAAAAAGCCTTAGAGAATTACGAAGATTATCCGAACACTCAAAGACTAAATTGGCGCTACCAACCTATCCGAAGATAAAACCCAAAATAAAAAGCGGGTCATTGCTCATTGTGACTGCTCCTCCTTATGATTTTGATTGGACATTTGATTCTTTAGTTCATGATAATACCGGAGGTCAAGCAGAGGCATCTAAAACAGATGGACGCTTTATAGCAGACTATAGCGTTTTTAGTGGTGGTTCTGCATTAGGAGCTTCGGGTATAGGCATATTTTTTAGACCTATTGCAGAGAGCACCTGGGTTCGTTTTTCGCCGTTTATAAAATACAGTTTTGCATGGCACGATTGGTCCAACTTAGGACCGACAGCACATAGTGATGGTTATCTTGCAATTCGAGTCATTAGTTTTGATTTTAGTGGCAATGATGTTCGCATCGAACAAGACCCACGGTTTCAACTATGGAGTGACGGCACAGGTTGGTCTGAAGATCACTCAAACTCAGACAATGACGAATTATTCCCCGTTGGGCAAAGTACACTTTTTTTTCAAGCAACAAGTGATCGTTTGTATAATTTGTGGGTATGGGGATACTCTGATGGCGATGGAACTGATGGTGATATTTTCTGGAGTAATTCCTGGGGAAGTCTGAAAATATTTGTGCCGTTCGCGGCGATTGAGCAATGGAGTTAAGCTTCTCATATGCTTACCTCAACTTGATAATTGCTAAGGATTTTATGAACGGTGATTTTTCGTCTCAACGCAGCCTATGTTTTGTTGCAGTTAATATTAAGGGCGCAGAATGTGGGAATTGTATGTATTTGGACAATTTTTATTCTATTACGTCATTATACTTTAAGTTTGAGACATTTCTTACATGAATATGAGATAAAAAAGCGATGATTATTTAGAACATTTTGCTATGCTTAATTCAACGAGGAATGACAGTGGATGTCTTAAAGGGAATTTATAGCATCATGGAAGACGCTATACCACAAGGATGTGGTTACTCTCCTCGTCTTATTCTGCAAATAGGTCTGATTATGTTGATTGATCAGGCTTAATTTTTTTATCCTAGATTCGTCTTCACATCAATTTTTTTGAACTTCTTATTTAGATATTCTATTGAGTAGAAATTCCTCATTGCGACAATCTATCCGTGATTTAGCAAATGGGCTATCACCCCTGCCCTCTCACACAAATGGGAAAGGCAGTCCATTGTGCTCAACCAATCAGAAACCCCCTTCTCCCCACGGGGGAGAATGGGCTCTTCAGAACGGATGAGCGGTTAGTCCAATTAAAAAACCATTAGACACTTTCAAGATCAAATCGTCTATTTTTGGAGATTACTGCGATTTAACAGACTTTTGGCTCAAATTAAGGGCTTAGAGTTCAAATAACACCTTGACTCAAGATCATTTATAGTACATCTTATGTCAACTTTACCCTTAAGAGCCAAAAGATGATCATTAGTGAGCTATTTCACTGGCTTCACGTCAATAAAGAAGCACTTCCAAGTTCCAATCCTCCCCTATCCAGAGATCTACTCCAAACAGAACAAGAGCAGGCAAAGATTACAAACCGAAAGCTTGTGGCAAAGATCCGTCTTGCCAAATTAAGTGGCCAAGAGACAGAACATTTCATAAACGAATTAGACCAGCATAATGTGTTTATGAATTATCTTGAGTTTTGCCAGCTACAATTGGCTGAAGGTGTGGACGGCTCTTTATTTTTAATTACATTTCAATACTTGTTATCTAAATCGCAACAAGAGGTACCGTATTTAGGCAGCAAATGGAATGAACTATTTTTTGCTTTATTGCAGGTAGATAAAAATAAAGCACTTTCTTTATATCAAGACAATGAAGCCTTATTTAAAAATCATCCTGAAATTCAGAAACAAGTTGCGCTTGAGCTGGAGATACAAAAACGCGATGAAGAAAGGAAACGCGTCGAACACCATTTAAGCCATTTAAGCGAACAACTCTCTGCACAAAAAAATCCCCTAGGAGTCATTGGCTTATGTAGAGAATGGATTGGCGATACCGAGTTGTTTGCTGCACTAATCCTCTGGCTTGTGCGACGCAACGTCAGTGAGCAACATATTCTCCACACGTACTTGCTGCATGATTTCCTGAAATACCATCTATTTACTTTGTACTCAGAAGACAATGAAGTGTTTCGCTTATATGCTCTGCTTAACTGCTTTCCTGAAGCGAAGCAACTCATAGACACCGCACAACAAATAAGTAGTGATGAAGAAGCATTTCGGCAATATGCGCTCGATGGAACTCTGAGCAAAGGCGAATTAGAGAATATCGCGCGAACAGTAAATCCCTTACAATTTTCTTTAACGCCAAGCAATTTTTTGGCCTTACACCAACTCTTTGGCCAACAATTTCTCATCGCAGCAATCACTGCAGTAGAAGAAAAAAATGCACCATGGTTGCACATACTAGGCCATACCTTAAATCAACCACCAACGATTGTGCAGGGCTTATCTACCATTATTAATGTTATTGCGCGAGAGACGTCCCCTAGAGCTTTAGAATATCTGGCTCATTTAATCAAGGATGATACCGCCCAACAACTTCTAGCTCATAATGAGGGCGCTGTATTTTATCTATTACCTTATAAACCGAATCTTTTTGAGCATATCAATGAAGAGAATGTCGCTCACTTTATTCAACACATTACGGTGGGACATACTGCTGAGCCCGATATTATTTTCCAATTGATGGCATTATTCTCGATGCTATCGAAGAAAAACAGTCCTCTGACCCAACTCGTATTTGAGGCAATTCTTGATAACCTCGCGCTTCATCCCATGCTGCTAGACGATGACAAATTGGTACGTCAGTTAAGAAAATATCCTGATTGCGAGACAATCATTAAGCGGAAAAGTGAACAAGCCAAGCAACAGCTTAATCAGTGCATTATTGAGCAAACCAGTGAACCGGCGTTGAGTAGCCACAACCATCATCTTATCGAAGATACTTGGCTTGATACAACAAGAAAACTTGCGGTATTTGATTTAATCAAGCCGCAAGCAAAGTTCCTTCTCGATAATAAATATGCACTACGAGCAAAAACAGCTGAAATTGCGTTCCGTTGTCATGGAGTACATTTTGATTTAAATACTTTTATCGAGGCGCTATCGTTGCCTCCTGTAGTTACCGATGAAGTCAGTGAATACGAACGCGTGTTGCTTGAAATTCTTGCAGTCATCGACAATGGTCCCATCAGAAAACAGATCATTCAACGATTAGAAGATGCTCCAGTACAACGACTTAATTGGGCAGAAAAAGAATATGAAGGCAAAACAATTTTTATTAAAGCCGCACAACATGGCAATCTTGGCTTAATTACTCTGTTGGCAGAGCAAATTGCCCCAGAAGCATGGAGCAAAGCAATAAGAGCAGCGACAAAAGCAAATCAATGGCCTGCAGTAGATTATCTTTGTCGACATAACAAAGTACAGCTAAGCTCTGATGGTCTCGTAAAAATCATTTTTCTCGCAGCTGGGCAAGGTCAACTACACATTATAAAATATCTTTTAAAGACTTATGATTATGCCCCATCCTCAACTGAACTGCTTAAAATTCTTAATGAGGCCATTACTAACAATCAGCTGCACATTATTCAGTTTTTTTATAATTCTGCGGAGAATATGCCGCGTCAATCAGAGATTAATAAACAGTTTCATACAGCGGTTGCACTAGGACATTGGGATATCGCGCTATTCATGGCTCATTCAGAACAGCATCCCCCCTCAATTGCCGCAATTGAAAAAGCATTTCACCAAGCAGTAAATACGCTGCAACTGGAAGCAATCAGCAAACTGTACCATGCAACGAATCCACCGCGAGCGTCGCTCATTCAGCGAGTTTTTGTAAAAGCCTGTGAAGATGGGCATTTACCTCTGGTTCGATGCCTACATAAGTTACCTGTAAAACTACCTCCAGATATTCTTGGGGAAGCATTAGCACAGGCGAGTATCAATGAGCATATGGACATCATTAGCTATTTATGTAATTCATCAATTAACGCTCCCAACCAAAATTCAGTAAATCAAGGACTTATAGCTGCAGCAAAATCAGGAAAGCAAGCACCAATAGAATTTTTTTGCTCCATGAGCACCCAAAATAAACCGTCTAAACACAGTATAATTCATGCAGTACAAGAGACTGTTAAAAATAACCAGTTAGAAACATTTATTGCCCTATGTCACATACCCCAGAATCTTCCAGGTAGATTGACGATGATAAGAGATGGATTTCTCCTTGCAGCTAGAGTGGGAAGGCTGAATATCATTGAATATGTAGGTACGTATGAAATGGATGTGCTCAAGCAACAAGTTGTTGGGAAGGCATTAATCGCGGCAGTAAAAAATAATAAGCCAGAAATTGTTCGCTATTTATGTGAACTGCCAATCAATACACTAGAAAAAAAATCGCTAAGAGTCGCGATTAAAAAAGCAGTTGCAAGCGGCCAAACTGACGTTGCTGACTACTTAAGTGAGCGACTGCACGGCAAAGCAATTCAGAAAAAAACAGACGCTGAATTCGATAGTCCAGCGACTGATAATGATTCAGAACTCGGTAGCGTTTTAGAACTTGATAATGACTCAGAAATCGATGTAGGCATTACGAGCGATTCACCTGTAGATAATCAAGTAGAAACTGATAAGCGCTTAACCCTTGATAACAACCAAGAAATTGAACCTGAAGTTGTGTCGCGTCAAAACAACGAAGCTGGGGTCTCATTACAAAAACATGGGCTTTTTAAAACGAAAAGACAGCAAAATATCCGCGCCACACCTGCTGATTTAATTGGCACGCATGTTTTGCGCTGATGTTTGCGCTTAAATGAGCGCGTTGGTAGAAAAACCCCGGATCCCGGGGTTTAATCCCTCGTCGTTATCCTGCTTCTGTGCCACCACCGCTTGAGCTACCGGTCCTTGTTGCCCAAATGTAGCCATTAAAGACTTAGCATCCCGTTCTAATGTTGCAACATTAGCTTCCAAAATGTTCTTATGCGCTTTTAATTTTTCGGGATTGCCTACCTCATCTTCTCGTTGCTGCATGTTGGTTTTTGCCAAAGATAAATCATCTTTTAGCGTTGTATTTTCTGCTTCTAGTGCAGCAACTGCGCTCATTAATTGATTACGTTCTGCATGACGCGCACAAATTGTTTGTGCGGTGCGGATTTCTGTTAGGTCAGATAAAAAATGGATGATTAAACTTTTTACAAAACCAGGGTTTGCATCCGCGATAAAAGTGATCCAAAATCCTGGTTCAGAGCGCAGGGGATTTTTATTTAATTCATTGAGCTTATCTTGTTTATCAAGTATTTCTTGAGCCTTAGCAGTTATTTTACCGGCTAGAGTAACCATTTCTCTTTTTGCCCGCGCCATTGCCTCTATTGTTTCAGAAACATTGAGCAGCGCTTTTTTAAATTCATAGATAATAGCTATCAAATCTTCATCGGTAAGCACATCTAAAATACAATAGTCTTCATCACTGTATTTAGCACCGTGTTGCGCTTGTTTTTCAGCCTTACTTAATCTTGCAAAAGCATCCTTACACTGACTAGCAATCGCTTCCTCCTCTAATCTTAGAATATTGCTTATCGCCTCGAGCATGCTCGCATGTGTTTTTTGATTATAATTATGAAGAATAGAGATAGTATGACTCATTGGGAACCTAAAAACACCAACTAAAGTGATCCATTTTAACACAAAAAGATTGATTATTGATACCCTGGGATTTCTGAAATCAATGTTGTCCTGACATAAAGATAGAAAATCGAATGACTCTAGTCTGGCGACTCGCAGCAGGATCTCATCTGGGTAGTCAGAAAATCCTGGTTGCAAGCAACCAGGCTACTTTTGCATGGTGCATTGGCTTTTGTTACCCACCTGCTTTGGGAGTAATCTGCGACCCTATATTTTCCTGCTGTGTTTCAAATTTTGTTTTCTCGTTAAATAATGTCCACTTAAAATCATGAAAATCTTGGAATTTTCCCTGAACAGCTGCCACAACATAGCCTATCCCTGTATATCGGGCCACAACATTACCTATAGATGCCATTTTGTCGGCAAAACTGCGATTTTCTTTTAAAATATTATTAGAAGAATGGTTTAAAATTCCGCTTATATTACTTTTAAAACTATCTAAAGAGGAATGAGCAAAACGACTTTGGCTTCTGAATTGAGAACATGCATTATCAAGATTTATTGCTGTAGCTAAAGCTGCATGTGCTTGTTGATATGAAATTGATTCTTTGGCTTTCCCATCTCTATCTAATGAACTAAAGGCCTTCGTTATCGCTTTATTGAGTTCCACATCCGCAAAAGATTTACCCTCTTTATACGATTTAAGTGCCTTTGAAAGTTCTTGTTTTGCTGGATTGTGCGTTACTTTCAGAAGCTCTTCCACACCTAGGATACGCAATTGTTTTGTTTCTGCTTGAATTGATTTTAAATATTCGTCCTTTTGCTCACTTACTAAATCTTTATAAAATCTAAAAGCCGTTAAACTCATACATCGAACCATATTCATATCATAAACGTAGGTGTTTTGACCCTCCTGATAATCTATAGCCAATGGTTTTAATTGTTGTTTTCCTAAATAGTGTTTTAAATCTTCTTTCTTGTGTACTTCTCCATATCGCTCAATAATTGCATTTGCAACATCTAACTGTTGTGCTCTGATTGCCTTGTCAAACAATTGCTCATCTTTTAAATAGCCTAAGGAAGCATTTTCTAAATCCTCAGCATCTAAAGTCTGAATTTGTTTTATTGCTTCCATAGGATCATCAGCAATCAGTTTAAAAATCTGTTCTAGTTTCTTTCTATCAGATGCCATTACAGCTCCAAAAAATAAACCTACCTATTTAATATATAGTACAAAAAATTAACAAATAGTTATTTTTTTCTTGAGCTAAACAAGTTCTAGCGCTTTAGTCATTACTTTAGCCTGGCTGCCTGCAGCTCGGGGCTCAAGGGTTCATGCTAGTAAATCCTGCTTGCAAGCAGCCAGGCTACCTGCGGGTGCAGGCGCATGGGGTGGTTATTAATTGGTTTTGAAAATAGGAGCAGTATTTTAACCGAAGGGCTGCCTTGCAATCGAGTCAAAATCCAGCTCATCTATAGCACGATCAGTAGCTGCAGCCTCTGCTGCCTGCTGTTGTTTTTCCGTGGATACCAAAGATGCGGCACTCTCGACTAATATTGGAACATTGACATCGAAAATATTCAGATGCTCTTTTAATTCACCGAGATTTTTTTCATTTTGATGAATGTCTGCGTCTGTCGAAGATAAACTTTTTTCTAGCTTTGCTTTTTCTGATTCTAGCGAACTGATTGTCTCGGCCAATCCCTGACGTTCCCTCGCTGGTTCTGCATGGCTATTGCGTATTATTTGTGAGGCCTGAACATTTTTCTCGGATACAAAAAGTAAGAGAAAACTTTTAGCTAAGCCTGGTTCCATATCTCCTATAGAAGCCATAAAATTGGTCCAAAACCCTGGTGCAGGAGGAAGGGGATTTTTATTTAATTGATCTAACTCCGCCTGCTTACGAAGTATTTCTTTGTTCCTAGCATTTATTGTGTTTCCCATATTAACACTTTGCTCTTTTAATCGACTCAGTTCTCCTCCATCCTTTTCCAGTGCTGCTATTTTTTTAGAAACTACATTCTGTATTTTTTGAAATGCATCAATAATCTCTAATAAATCATCATCGGTAAGAAGTTCTAAAATAGATTGTTCTTGTGTACAGGCTAGATTGGCATCATTTAGCTTTTTAAACCATTGATTTTTTTCAATCTGTTCATCTTCTAAGTCGATAATTTGTTTTAGAATTTGTTTTATGGCACCTTCAAGACGTTTTCTGTCTATTCCCTTCTCATCTGCAAGCGTAGAAAGAGTATCACTCATGATGGCTTCACCAAAATTAACCACTTAGATTAATTTTAGCACACAAATAATTAGTATTTATGACATGGCTGTTAACATAATAGATCGCCACCAAATAGCAAATAGAGTCCTATACTCAAGATACTAGGACATGCAAACAATGAGAAATTGAGAAGCTCAACATGGATGGAGATGGAGTTAACTGGAGATGGTTATGACAGAATATTGCATTCAAGCCGCTATGTTTCGTTTACCAATCCCTTATTTTGATCGTTTTGTGCATGACTTTTGGATTTTAAGAGAACTGGAACGAAATACAGTCATTGCGCAATTGCACGGACTTGCTACCTCAAGAAGCAATGGACATATAGTCCCTATTGGCTACAGTAGGGATCATAGTTTAAAGGCATACTGTATTGCGTATGATCCTCTGTTTGCCAATCAATATGATTTACCGTTAGCTACTTTTGCGCTCCCTATTCATGCCTATTTCACGGTGTATCAAAAAGAGGATTGTATGCAACATTGGTTACGCGCCATAAAAGCAGTGGAAGCAATTAACGATTTGGATCTTAATTATCCGTTCTGTGGCTTCACAATTCCCTTATCTGCAACCGTCAACAGCAACACCATCTATCATACGTTTGCACAAGTAATGGACGTCCCCTTACATGCTTTTGATGGTTTTTTCCATGTTGGGATAGAAGCATCTGTTTATGAACAAATTCAACATCGCTTGTAAAATAGCGGTAGCCTGGTTGCAAGCAACCAGGCCACTCTCATACCAAAACAGCAAACTTTAAAGCGCAATAACGTCTGTTTGTGAAGGCACTGAATAGATTCCCATGGTGTTTGTATCATTTGATAAAGTGACTGTCATTCCCAAGTTATTTGCGGGTAAGCCATCTATAAGTACATTAAAAGCACCAGTTAAAGGCGTAACTAAAAGCATGAAGGTTCCCGAAATCACGCCCCCCATAGTCCCTGCTTGATCCCCATTTGATTCGGGAATAATGGTTCCTGTATTACAACTTGGTGATGAATTAATTAATACCATGGGTACAAAATCAACACACATGAGCCAAGTGCCGATATTCATAAAAGGATTAGGAACACCCCGAGGAGGCATTTTACATATATCAATTGGGCCCGCAGTCATCACCTCTCCACCAATCATACACGCCATTGTCATATTTTTACCCCAACTGAACTTGTTTCGCCGCAATCTTTGCATCACCCTCGGCATGAATTTCCATTTCATCACAATCAATTCGGTAATTGTGTTTTACAATAGTTCGTAATCGGCCTAGAAATTGATGCTCCAGTTCATTTACCCATTGATAAACACGTAATGCCTGGGTATTAATCGTGTCACTAATTGTTTGTATATACTGACAAATCATCTTGAGTGATTGATAAGAGAATTTTAACTCTTCCCCACTAAAGTGGGCATGTTTCATCGAAAACTTACCATTAACACAATCAATATTGTGTAATGATGCATTTAAATTGATTGCATCATCTGCCATCAGACTAATCGTAGGAGCCTTAAGTTTTAAGCTGTTATCCTCGCCAACCACACTTAAATTCTCCCCCAATTTAAGCGAGAAAGCGGCTGATTGATGACGATGAATAATCGATAAAATATAATAATTATTTGCGTCTTTAAATAGTAACACTTCGTCATCAACTATAGGAGTTAATAAACACGAAAAAGCGGGCTGTGCACTAACCAAGTGTCCTTGGAGAAGCACATGGTAGGTATCATCTGAAAAGAATTTAATTTTTCCCTTCAGGATCTCACCGTGGGTACTTATACTGGTAACATCAGATTCAAGCATGAGGAACTCCTTAATTTTATGACCATTGTTCTGCTTCCAATAACTCTTGATTTGTTTGCAGTACGTTATCAAGAGCTACATGCTCCCAATTAACTCGAACTTCGGTAATATGATGCAAAGAGGCTAAATTTAAATTTGCCTTGGTAAAATTGCACGTCGTTAAAGAACTGTTATTGAATCGTGCATAACTGAGTTCGGCTTGTATAAAGGAGCTATCTCTTATTTCAGATTCCTCAAATAATGACTGCCTTAAGTCAGCAGAGTCAAAGCGACAATTTATGATCCTGGACTGATTAAAATTGCTTGGACTTAATCGGCACTGAGAAAAATCAACGCCCTCTAATTGGGTTTCCTGAAGACATACTGCAGTCAGGTCCATTCCTTTAAAAGTAGTTTGTTTTATAGTCGCTTTAAATAAATTGATGTGTTTTGTTTCTGTTGCTATCGAAAAATCTGTTCCTTGAATTTTCGCCTCAATAAATAAGCCTCTATGGAGGTTACAACGGTTAAATTGAATTTGATTCAATTCACTTGCTTCAAAATTTGCCGCGGTCAAGTTGACGTTTTCAAAGAGAACTGAAAAAAAATTTGAATTTTTTGCAGTTATTTTTTCCATATTGCTATCAATAAATTTACTCTCAGATAAATCACATTTTGAAAGATTGATTTTAGTAAGATTACAGTTTATGAATGCACAATTTTTAAGATCCTGGCCACGAAATTTGCTGTTAGAGAAATCTGATTCCGTGGCACATAGGTCAATGTAGCCCTCATTTGAGTTTAAATCAGTAGCAATCCAACTAGACTTGTAGCTTATCAGTTGATTTATTGTGGAGGAAATTATTGTACATAACTGCATCGTACATGATTCAAAAGTAACCTGTTCAAATCGACATTTTTCAAAAACAGATGCAACGAATAGGACATTTTTAAACACCACATTTTTAAATTGGACTTCCAAAAATACGGCGCGCCGTGATTCAATGCCTTCAATGGTTATCGAGTCCAATGACACTTTTTGAATTATCTCTTTTTGGGATAGTTTAGTTACTAATTCTTCAGCGTTCATAAAGACTCTTCTTTTTGTAACGAAATGTTTCTCACTAAGCAATCCAGAATTTTTACATTATTTTTCTGACAGTCTGTAAACGGTATGCTGTATAAATTGCAATGGTTAAATTCGATATTATCAAAAGTTGAACTATGAAAAACACCTTGAAAAAAATTGATGTCCTGGAAAATACTAGAGTCCACTTTACAATTAACAAACCTGAATTTTTTAGCATTACACGTGCTAAACATTGATTTTTTCACGATGCTATTAATAAACTGAGATGCATTAATATCACACCCACTCATAGAAATTTGTTCGTAATGGCCACCCAATATGGCTGCTTTGCGCAGATCACAATGCTCGAAATTGCTCGCTGATATATGAGTATGGTCATTACCACGCAAATTCGTAATCACACATTTTATAAAGTTGCCGCGAGTCAATTGTGCATTCATCAGGTTGAAACCAGACAATGAACAGTTGGAAAAAGTACACTCCGAAATATGTGTTCCTTTACAGCTTAAATGGTCAAAATTACTATCTTCCATTATTAGATTATCAATAGTACATTTCGTGAGTGAGAGTTTTGGGGCAATAATATTGTTCCCGTGCACATTGGATAGTTTTGTGTCCTCCATGTGTGCATGAGATAAATCAGCTTTAACAAAATTAGGATTGATCCAAACGCATTGATTAATATTCGCAAATTGCAGTCTTGCCTCAGAAAAATTGCACGAATCAAAAGTGCTGTCTGAAATATCGAGAAAATTGGCTTTTAGACCGACAAATAAGCTTCCATTAAACTGACAATTTTTAAGTTTGATGTAATTTAAAAAAGCTGAAGAAAAATTGCATTCTTTTCCTGAACACGCTTCGATCAGTGTTTTATGCAAATCGCTTTCTTTAAAATCAGTTCGATTTAAAACAGCATTTTTTATTAAAGCTTGTGATAAGTTGGCACCATCCAATATCGCTTCGGATAAATTGGTATTAATCATTGTTGTTGTTGATAGATTCGCTTTGCTCAAGCGGGTGCGATTCAAATTGCAATCACTCAAATTACAACCTGCTAAATTGATACCCGATAAATCTAAATCGGAAAAATCGATCCCGGACAAATTTTCACCGGAAAACTCTTTTTTCTGCAGGAAACCTTCGATTATATCTTCACGTGAATAAGTAGACGTTCCAACTTTTCCAGTTCGAAATTGAGTAAAGGCATTGGCTTTATCTAAGCGTACAAGTTGCTGTTTAAACTGTTCCGCCTTATGTAATATCTCAGCTTGTTTTGCTTCTGGAAGCGTATCATTGATGTTTTGTTTTTTTAGAAAGTCCAAATAATTTAAATGGGCTTGATTGATGTTTTGTTGCGTATTTTCAAACAAAGATTTATTAAACACCGGTACTGTTTGATTTCGATTTTTATAAAACTGTTCTACTTCCCGCAGGATTTCCTGTGGTGTTTTTCCTTTAAAAAAGTTCCCAGCGTCGATCTCTTCCAAGCTTTTGCCAGAGTGAAAAATTTTAGCCAGGTCTTTAAATTCTTTATCCAAATTCAATCCGAGCTTGGACGGGACGGCTGTTCGAGTTCTAGTTCGCGATTCTTTGGGCTGGATTTGTGCGGCCATTTCTTTTGTTTTATTACGTAGTTTAACGTAATAATCGATATCCTTTTTTGTTTCACTTAAGGGTTCACTAACGCTATAGATAAAATCAATGTCATTGGCCGCAATATCATTCGTATCAATCATACCATGCCAAATGAGGACTCCCGTTTCCTCATCAGGCAGTAACCAGAGCGTATCCAAATTCAGATTTAATTCGCTCAAACTCTCAGGACTGTCAATGCGTTTATAAAAACAACGTACACGTAAACCAGGCAGCTGACTTTTGATAATTGATTTTTCAGGATGCATATGGGTACAAGTAAATACTTCATCACCATTAAAATAATGCTCGCTTTGCTGATCTGGGGCAGCAAGGTTAAAATAAAGCCAATCAATATCCGCAGGATAATAAGGACTTTCATTTAATAACCAATCTTCGTTAAAGGTTCCGAACTTATCAAGTTGGTACTTGCACGTAGGTGAGCGAGGTAGTAATAAGGCAGGCAATGGGGCATCCGTTGGCTGTTTTATAAGGTGTGCAGGTATTTCAATATTGGGTGGCTTTATTTCACTATACGAGTCAGTTGATGCGATATACCCTTTGCCCTCGGGATTTATCTCATGTTCTTTGCCTCCAAAAGCATTAGTTAAAGTAATGGGGATGCTGCGAAAATTGTTGGGTTGGGATAGATGGTACTTTGATTCCATTCCCACCCATTGCCTATCGCCAAAAACGGTTAACTGTTTTTGCATATTACCCACTTGTATCGTTACAAAACTTTTACTCGTGTTGTCTTCATAGGTGTAACAAGAACCCTTGACAAAAAACTCCGCCCTTTTTTTGGGCATATATAAATCGATGAATTCGCCCTGACTCGAATTAAATGATTTTTTTGCAACCTTCCAAAAATCAGCATAACTCAGGAATTTTCCACTTTTTGAAAAAGAAAACATGGCCATGATGGTAATGGCTAATTTTGATTTGCCCTGATGGCGGTGGTTGAATGTAATAATAGTGTGGGGTTTATCTTTAAATATCTTCATCTTTGAAGAGTAGTCCTGATGCTGCACAGCAACTTTAAAAAGTTACTGACAAATATGATGCATGGAGAAATTATTGTCAATCTCATACTATTAAAGAACGTGTTATTAATTAATTAGCTAGGCTAAAAAAAGTACGCCATCTTGACAGCAACAAGAGGGCTTCGTTATTGTCATCACTGTTGTTACATAATATCTAATCCCCATCATAAGTCCTAACGATTTCAAGGGAACAGGAGTCTTAATGAAAACCCAAATAGTGATGCCTAAACTAGAAATTCCAGGTGTGAACCAGTCAGAAATAATTGTTTTGGAATTCGAGGGTAAGCAAGCTATTTCTGAGTTATATCAGTTTAAAATAGAATTTGTGAGTAAGATTTCAATTCAGGCAAAGCAAGTCATTAATCAAAAAGCACAATTAATATTTGCTAAAAAAGGAAGTGGCACTACTCCATTGCATGGGGAGGTCGTATCCTTTACACAGCTTGACGGGGTCGATAATTATCACCGGTACAAAATTAATTTAATGCCGAAAGTTCATCGCCTGCAACAGACCAAACAAAATGAAGTTTTTCTTAAGAAATCGATCCCCCAGATTATTAAACTAATATTAGATAAACATGGAATTTCTCGAGTTAAATTAGATTTAATGACAGAGCATAAACCGAAAGCCTTTGTTTTTCAGTATAATGAGATTGACTGGGATTTTATTTCACGCTGGATGGAGTATGAAGGTTTATTTTATTATTTTAGTCAAGATGAAAGTGGCGAAACACTGGTCATAACAGATAACAATTCAACTCTGAAAAACAATCAGGATATAGATGAAATTTATTATCAGTCTTATACCTCGGATAGTGAAAAAAAATCCACTGCAAATTTAGCTTACAATTTTCAATTGACTACTGAAGCACAACCGCAAAAAGTCACAGTAAAGTCATATTTTCATGAGCAATCATCAAAACTCTATTCCTCTAAAGCAATAATTGATGAGCAAGGTAGTGGTGAAATATTATTTTGGGCAGAAAACGTCCGAAGCAATAAAGAGAATCAGCAGATAGCGAAATTTATTAGTGAAAGTTATAAATGTAAAAAAGAGGTTTTAACGGCTATTTCTTCCGGCTCACTCATTATTCCAGGGACTATAATTCATCACAAAAATTTCAAGATAGCTTCATTAAATAAGCCTATGTTGATTGTTGAAAGTATTTATAGTGGTTCACAAAAGCGCTCGTTCACATCCCTTCACTCAGGAGAGGAGCACTCTCCTAAGGATTATTTTAAATGCGAGTATCGGGCAATTGATAAATGCCTTGCTTATCGGCGGACTATTCAGAACCGCATCCCGCGTATTACCGGCATGCTACCCGCTTTTATTGATCATGAAGGAGATGAAAATACGGTACAAATTAATAAAAAGGGAATGTATAAATTTCGTTTTCCAACGAGTGATGATAAACCTGGAAAAGGCTCTGCGTGGACGCGAAAAATGGAATCGTACATTGGGGATCAATACGCACTTAATATGCCGCTTCGCAAAGGTGATGAAGTGTTAATCGGATTTCAATATGGTAATCCAGACTTACCGATTATACTTGGCTCGGTTAGTAATTCTACGCATCGAAATATCATTACCGCCAATAGCCAAAATTATTTGGGGTTATACACCAAAGAAAACAACATGTTCATGATAAATGAGCAGGATGGTAAAACAAAAGGTATGCAATTTTCGACTAATAATAATAATACGACTATGGTACTAGGTACTGATAATATATTTGATTCACAATTAGACGCAGGATATACCCTCAGAACAGACAATAGCGTCTGCCAGAGTATTGGAAAAAACTCTGTTACTGATATATCGAATCATAACGTGACAAGCATCGGAGGAGATAATATTACGAGTGTTAAGGGAACCACTTCGAATACCATTTATGGAGCAGATTATTACACGTGTTATGGCATGCGCTCTGCCACAATAACCGGGCTCGATTTTATCTCAAGAACTGGTGCGATAATCGAATCTACATCTGGTTTCCAAGTAAAATTAACTGGTGGTTGGCGATACGAACAAGACACCTCGACGAGCTTGAAAACAGCACCAGTTATTATGCAGGAAGCTGAAGTATCAATTGCACTGACAGTGGGTGAATCGTCAATTACCATCACTGAAGAGGGAATTACAATCACTGCCCCCACTATTGACCTTGTATCAGAAGCTGCCATAACCTTGACAACTGATGCGACCATAAATTTAGCAAGTACCGATGTAAATATATTGGGCAACATATCTGGTGGGCCTATGCTGGAGCTAGGGATGGCAGGGGGAGAAGGGGCGGCACCTGCGATGAGTGCGGCACTAATTCAAGCTGTAGCAGAGGCGGCAACAAATGCTGCAGAAAGTGTACCTTTGATAGGGGCAGCTATGGGGGCGTGGAGTGCCGCCAAAGAAGAGATTACACTCGTAGCGGATACGTTTGTTGAACTAGGGAGTAGTTTTAAGGCAGAACTGCAGCCTCTAATAGGGAAAGCATCGGCCGTAAAGGAGAAAGTAACGGGGGGAATAAGGACTGTAGATGAGTCTGTTATTACACCAATAACATCTAAAGCAGGTTACTTTACATCGTTAGCGAGTCAGTCCAAACTATTAGGTCCAGGGCTTGGAATCCCTAAAGAGGTGACTAGCGAAACTGAAGATAACTCATAAATGAGTGAGGGCTCTGTAATTTTGACATGCTCAAGATTTATATTCAATTTCATCAGCTTAATAAGTAGAATAATTTTGCAATTTTTGAGATTTATGCTAGCTTTAATTAATATTAAGAAAGATTTTTTTATTATAATGAACCCGATTTATTAAGGATAAAAAATGACGAACAAGGAACAATCTGTCGCTCCAAAGGAACGTATTAATATAGTTTATAAAGCGCTTATAGAAGGGGTTGAAGAGGAGATTGAGCTTCCTTTACGACAACTCGTTCTCGGGGAGTTCTATCCTAGCGGGAACAATACACCTTTAGAAAAACGTCGCACCGTAAATATCAACAAGGACAATTTTAATGATGTGCTCAAAGAACACCACATTAAATTAGCTCTTCGTGTAGCGAATCGTTTTAGCAAAAACAAAGATGATACCGTAAGTGTCGATTTAAAATTTGAAACGATGAGAGACTTTGATCCTGATGGAATCTTACATCAAGTGCCACAGTTACAAAAACTATTTGAGATACGAGAGGCATTAAAAGCACTAAAGGGGCCGCTTGGAAATATTCCTGAGTTTCGACGCAGATTGGATGCTATTGTTAAAGATTCTGCCGCTCGCGAGGAACTCATCAAGGAAATCAAGGACAAAAAATAAGCCAAAATAGAGTTGCAGGATCAAGGAGACAGCCATGGCTGATGCACAAGATAATGCTAAGAAAAAAGAAGAAAAATCTCTGAAAGAATTATTTGCCGGAACAAATATTACAGCGGATGAAGAGCAATATGCCCTCACTCAGAAAGGTCTACTCGCATTTATAGATAATATTGTTGAAACGAAACGCACTGATGAAACAGTGACTCCTGCTTTAGTGGATGACATCATCGCACTTTTGGATAAACAACTTTCTGCACAAATGGACGAAATTCTCCACAATCCTGATTTTCAAAAACTCGAATCAGCATGGCGTAGTTTAAAATATTTAGTGGATCGCACCGATTTTCGTGAAAACAGTTTGATTGAATACATACATGTATCAAAAGATGAATTGTTTGATGACTTTATTGATGCCCCTGAAATTCCCAAATCCGGTTTATACAAACAAGTGTATACCAAAGAATATGGACAATTCGGTGGTAGACCTTATGGTGCCATCATTGGTAATTACTCATTTAACCCAAGTTATAAAGATGTGACGCTACTCAGGAATATCGCCGCTGTTTGTGCTATGGCTCATGTTCCTTTTATCTCCGCAGCAAGTCCGGATTTTTTCAACATCAAATCGATGTCTGAATTGCCTCATTTAAATGATATCGAAGCAATCTTTGAAAGCCCTGTTTATATTGCTTGGCATAGCTTACGAGAGTCTGAGGATGCTCGTTATATAGGATTGGTTTTACCGCGCTTCATGTTACGTATGCCCTATGGTAAAGATACTTATGGAGTTCGCTCATTTAATTATGAGGAAGATGTAAGCTCCGGTGAAAATGCTTTTTCGTGGGGAAATAGTGCTTTTGCTTTTGCTGGATGTTTGTCTCAGAGTTTCGCCAAATACCGTTGGTGCGTCAACATTATTGGCCCACAAGGTGGCGGTGCTGTTGAAAACTTACCGTCTTATTTTTATGAAGCAATGGGTGAAATTCAAACCAAAATTCCGACTGAATTACTCATTTCAGAACGGCGTGAATATGAATTGTCCGAGCAAGGATTTATTCCACTCACTATGCGCAAAGGGGCTGATAATGCTGCTTTTTTCTCAGCAAACTCAATCCAAAAAGCAAAACATTTTCCAGATACCCCTGAAGGAAAAACAGCACAAACGAATTATCGATTAGGAACACAGTTCCCTTATATGTTTATTATTTGCAGACTGGCTCACTATTTGAAAGTGATACAACGTGAAAAAATTGGTCTCGCTAAAGAGCGCGATGATATAGAACGTGAATTAAATACCTGGATTAATGGTTATGTTGTAGATATGGATAACCCAGTTCCTGAAGTTAGAGCCAAAAAGCCATTAAGGCTTGCTAAAGTGAATGTTGAAGATGTTCCTGGTGAACCTGGATGGTATAAATGTGTATTAATTGTTCGGCCTCATTTTAAATTCATGGGTGCTTATATCACGTTACAATTAACAGGTAGTCTCGATCTTAAACAAGGAGAATAAAAGTGGCTTCAAATGAAAGTGAGGGACATGATATAGCCGTGTTACCTATGTTACCAGACTCTGAGATTGCAAGAACGCAGTATAAGCTCATGGCAAAAATTACCACTCAAGCCTCCGGAGTCGTGAAAGGCAGCAGTACTGTCAAAGGCTATGAGGGATGGGTAACGCTTTTAGATTTTAAGCAACGCATCACACGAGCATTCGATGCACAAAACCAACTGATTGGCGTTCCCGATTGTAAATATTTTCGCCTCACCGGGTTATGGGATCAGGCAGGAGTTGTACCCCATACTCAAAGTATCTTCACAGGCGAAGAAATAAATTCTGCCATTATTCATTGTTTACGCTCCAGTGCTTCAGGAGAAGTTGAGGCAGCGGTTGAAATTACTCTGGAAAAAGCCAAAGTATTGGAAGTAGATTACGCCTACTCTCATCCAGCAGGCCCTCTATTCATTGTGGACATGCGTCCTACTGTCTATAAAGTGATGGATAAGAAAAACAACCAAGAATTTGGTTGGGACTTAACTAAATTAATGCGAGTTGGTTAATGAGGAAAGAGCGTTTAACTGAACGAGTTCGTCGCTATGCTCGTCAAGGGGCTCTTTTATCAGCCAGGTTGGATTCATCCATACTGATTGAATCAGTTCGTAGTCATATCGAAAAAATATTGTCCACAAGACAAGGTAGCGTGCCCATTGATAAGGAATATGGGCTATCAGAGTTACCCATGCTTGTGGAAGATTATTCTTTTGCATATCAAGACGAATTAAGAACTCATTTGGAAGAGACCATTCTTCGTTACGAACCACGTTTAGGCTCTGTTCAGGTGTCTAAAATTTTAATTGACCCAAGCCAACAAATTATTACTTGTAATATTGCAGGGCAGTTAAATAAGTCATTTGATAGCCTCGATGTTTATTTTACTACTATTTTAACAAGCAAGGGTCGCGTGCTTGTTACGTTGTAACTCTAAGAGCCTGTTCAAAAGTCTTTTAGCTTGAGGCGGAACGTCGTAGCTGGGTGAAGGCGAAGTCGTAACCCAGGTTCCGAAGAGGTTCCGCTGTGCTGCACTCTAGGCTACAAGATAAAAGACGTTGAATAAGGCTCTAAGGTAGAAATATGATAATTGATTATTACCAAAACGAATTAAATAAAATAAGAAAACTCGCTAGAGAATATGCCGAACACTATCCTGCAATCGCCCCACTGCTAAGGGAGCAAAGCACTGATCCTGATGTTGAGCGCATTCTAGAAGGAGTCGCTTTTCTTACCAGCCAAATACAAATGGTCATTGATGAAAAATTACCTGGAATGGTCGATGATTTAACCCAATTATTTTTCACGCTCTATTCAAAACCCGTACCCAGTACTTCAGTCATTCAGTTTATACCTAAAAGTAACTTAGGCGAGGCGCTTTTAATTCCTAAAGGAACGGAGTTGGCCTCTATTCCTATTAACGAAGTGAACTGTCTGTTTCGTACCACAGTACCCTTAGTCGTGGAACCGGTCACTATTACAGAGATTAATTTTCAAGATTCAGTGAGTGGTGTAAGTCAGTTTGAAATCAATTGCCATCTTTGTGGCATCACCTTAAAAAATTGGCAAGCCTCCTCACTGCGCTTTTTTATTAATCAAAATTTGCAAGACGCGTGTAATACCTTTTATCTACTCCAAAGATATGTTAGTAGAATTACAATTGAAGCCCCAGGAGAGGAAAAACTGGTTTTATCTCCAGACTATTTGCAGCCTTGTGGTTTTGATAATGAAGAGGTTTTATACCCACTGGCCTCTAACGTTCATCACCCACATAGGGTTTTATATGAGTACCTCCATCAACCCTATAAGTTTCTATTTCTGCGTTTAGACGGCTTAGAACGATGGAAAAAAAATACCGATGGATTTGATTTTAAAATCAATTTTGAATTAGAAGAAGTACCTCCATGGATGGATGGCTTAGACAATTTACAATTGGAATTGCACGCCGTCCCCATCATTAATTTATTTGCTCATCATGCTGAACCTATTTTTCTCGATCATAAGCAGCCTGACTATCAAATTGTTCCCAACAATGATTTTGGCGAAAACTATGCCGTATATGATGTAAAAAAAGTCACGGGGTATCGTCAGCAAGAAAGAAAGCTTATTGAGTACGATCACTTATTAAACTTTAACCAAGAATTAAATTTAAACTACAAATATACGTATCATCATAGACCGTCAGTCACTGGACCAGGGCGAAATACCTACATTAGTTTCTTTTATGATTTCAATAAAGGGTTTCCTGTTGATGAAACCTTATCTATAGAACTCGTGTGCAGCAATGGTGCGTTACCCAGACTCTTAGATAAAGGAGATATTACACTCTCCACTGACAGCTCACCTGAGAATTTGGCTTATACGAATCTTATCCCTCCCTCTTCGTTCTTAGTCCCAACGTATGATCGGGCCTTAATATGGAATTTCCAATCCTTATTAGCACTTAATTTGTTGCAAATACTGGATAAAAATCGCCTGCGACATCTGTTTAATTTATATCTCTATGAGAAAGGAGAAAATTATCAACTGAATATGAGTCGAGTAAAAGGCATTGAAAATATCGTTGTTAATAAAGCGCGTCGTCTCTACTATGGAGAAATGATCGCAGGCTCTCATATTACGCTAATTTGTGACCCTGATTGCTTTAAATGCATTGGAGATATGTATTTATTTGGCTGTGTGTTGGATGCTTTTTTTGGATTCAATGCCCCAATCAATACATTCACTCTATTGCATATGCAAAATTCTAGAACTAAAGAGGTATGGAAATGGCAACCGAGGTTGAACAATCCGAGCTTAATATCTTAGAAAAGCTATTAACTCAACCTAAAAGCTTTAATTTTTACCAAGCAATTCGTTTGATTGGTCATCTCGTATCCTATGAAACAAAACACGGTGGATTAAAAGGAAAATTAGATATCATTCCTTTATTAAGCTTAGCCTTTCCAGAAACCGATATTCATGAAATTCAGCATTATAGTGACTCAAACCAGTTTATCCTAATTGCCACTTTTTTTAGTTTATACGGGACAACCTCTCCCCTCCCCACTTTTTATACAGAACAGCTCATCCAAGATAATGATCTGGATTCAGATGAAGTGAAATGTTTGCTGGATATCTTTCATAAGCGACTATATAAGATGCTTTATCAAGCATGGTCCAAAAATAGAATATTTGAGCAATTTGCAGAGCATCATGATGCCATTTATAGGGAAGCCCTGTATGGATTTATCGGATTAGCAGGAAAGGAGCTGCGACAAGAAATACCTCAATATAATTATTTGCTGCGCTATTCCAGTCACTGGGTTTCTGATCATAAATCCATTTGGAGTCTAAAAAGTCTATTAAATGATTATTTCAAAGTGCCGATTAATGTCTATTCATTTTTTCGCTCAGTACAAGATATACCCGAAGAGCAATATTGCCTTTTGGCTAAGGCAAATCATCATTTAAGCCAAACTGCGTATCTGGGCAGTCAGTTTAAATCAAACAGTAATAGTTTACTCATTTCTATAGGCCCTTTAGGTACTGATGCTTTTCCTACTTTTTTAGCAAATACCGCAAACATAAATCGATTAAAATTACTCCTCCAACTTTATGTCAAAGAACCTTTCTCCTATTTTATTGAAGTCATTTTAGATAAAGGTAGTTTCAAACCGATACGATTAGCCTACGAGACAACCAGTATTTTGGGTGTGGTCAGTTGGTTATCGCCACAAAAAGATATTGAGATGTTCAAAGTGCGATATTGGTTAAAATAATTGCGTGATTGTTTGAAAATTGTGCGACATTTTCCTTGCTGATACCCAGGACACTCAGAGAAACATAGTAAGATTTAAGAACTTATTGTTTTCCTTAAGAGTTCTGATACCATGGAAATAAATATTCGCTTTGTTGCTATTCGCCTTAAAAGGACTATATCATGAACCTCATACGCAGGACATGGTGAACAAATTTTGGGGATCGCGTAACAAAGAAGGTCAACAAACCTAATTAACGCAGATGTTAAGGATAATAAAATTAAAGTCATGCTAAGAATAATAATTTGTCTCTTCATGCTCATTATAGGTGGATGCACAACGGGGGGAAAAGATAAAGAGCCTCAGTTAGCAAGCAGCTACCAAGATAATGCCATCCTTATTCGTGCAATAGCCAGCAAAGACTTAAATATATATGACCATAAAAGACATACACTAAAGTTCGCTGTAGTCCAGGTAGAAAAAATAGATGACGTGCAAAGCAAAATAGTTACTGCAGAAGGAATTAGTCAATTACTTGATGCAGATACTGAAGCGAATAACACCAGGCAAACGGATAAAAAAATACATATCCAAACTTTTTTTATCGCCCCAGGCATGACCCAAACCTTTACAATCGCACGGATGGCAGAGGCAAAAAAAGTTCTTGTCGTTGCAGGATATTACAATTTAACAGCCGCTGGGGTAGTTCGTGTCTACGAAATTCCAGTATTTAATAAGTGGAATCCGCTTACATTTTGGAAAAAAACAAGACAGATGGGGCGACTTGGTATTTATCTTGAATTTGGATCACGCGGTATTAACTATACTGAAAGCTCCACAAAAGCATCAATAATCACGAAAACAAGAAATCGTGTGTCCTTAAAAAAATATTGGGATAAATAAATATGATTTGGAATACGCCGATAGATTGGGAACATGGGCTTTTTTTACAACCTCAACACTTTCAATATACTGAGATCAACCAACATTATATTCACTCGCAATCATTACGCTATCAAACCCCATACTTTTGGGGATTTACTGAATTGGAAGTCAATGACAAATCCTTTAAAAGCGGTATTTTCGATGTAGAAAAAATGGCATTTTTTTTACCCAGTGGTGAGTTTGTTGAGGTGGATGTAAATGCCAAGTTTTTACCCCGATCATTTAAATCAGATTGGCCTACAAACGCAAACTCGCTGAAAGTATACATTGGTGTTAAAGAACTTTCGAAAAATGTGGCGAATGTAACGACTGTCGAGAATCTAGAAAATTTAAATAGTGTGGGTACGCGTTATATTAGTTGTAGTGCAGGAGATGAACTTCCAGATTACTACCACCAAGGTGCACAAGCGCATTTGCGGTCCTTGTTTTATGTTGTAAAATTATTTTGGGAATTCGAAATTGAAAATACGCACAATTATTCCATTATCCAAGTAGCAGAGTTGCGACGGGCTAATGATGAAATGTATTATGCCGCTGATTTTTATCCTTCATGTGTCAGCATTAATGCACACAAAAACTTAATGGCATTACTCAACCGCATTCAAAATGATTTAGTGAAGACAACAAGCAAATTGGAGAAATTTAAACAACCAATTGATACATACAGTACCCATGTTGATAACAGTAATTTTGCACGTTTATTTTCACTGCGGTCATTATTACAAAATGTTGCCGTAGTGGAACATTTTCTCAATGCCAAAATCGTCCATCCTTGGCAAATATATGGCCTATTCCAACGCCTGATTGGAGAATTAAGTTTTTATTCAACCGAAATTAATTTCTTTGAGGGTGGTAATGGAACTATTTCCGCAATACCTGTTTATGATCACAGCGACCTGAGTAAAAGTTTTAAGTTAATCGAGGCATTGATTACCAAGTTGTTAACGCTTATTACTGCCGATCCGGATCGCATTCGTCGGATGGTCAAAGAGAAAAATCATTATTATGCAGATCTCGGTAACAGTTTTATCCAAAAAGACAGAAGTTACTTCTTGGTGATTTATGCACAAAATGATCAAGACGAAATTGCGGAAATGATTAAAGATTTTGGCAAGTTATGTGCCTATTCAGAAATTGAAAATTATATAGATTTTGCATTACCCGGAGCACCTATCACCAGACTTCTCACCGCCCCCGAAGGTGTACCCAAAGGAGCGAATTGTCTTTATTATCATGTTGACCATAAGTCAGTAATGTGGTCAAAAATCGAGATGGAACGAAAGGTTGCATTTTATCTAGGGAAAACACCAGTAGACATAGTAATCGATGTTGTTGCTGTAGGAGGATAAAATGAATCTGCAAACCATTTTTTATGATTTATTCAAATACGTTTGGGATTTAAATGTAAATCAGTTTGCGACCGTTAGTTATGATGATTTCAGAAGCAAAGTAACTTTTTTAATTGCTGAAATTAAAATGAAGGAGCATGAAGTTGATAAACATAATTTAAATTCAGCGTTATTTGCGGTTTGTGCCTGGATTGATGAATTAGTACAAAAATCAAATTGGGTAGGCGTGAGACAGTGGCAAGATAAATTATTACAGGCTGAATATTTTAATACAACGAGTGCTGGTGAAGAGTTTTTTACGCGTTTAAGCAAAATCCCCAGCAAACAAGATGACTTATTTAGAATCTATTATCGATGCTTGGTTCTCGGATTTGAAGGCGTTTATCATAAACCTGTTGATAAGCCTGACTTGCTAAAGTATAAAAATTTTGCCCTAGAACAATTAAGTCACGGGTTTAACATAGCGAACTATCCCGATGATTTTGTTGCATTCCCCATGGCTTATAAAAATGATAATTTACAAGTTATTCCCCCGAAATTAGATCAATATCGAAGTTTTTTGTGGTGGTTGTTACCTATTCCAGTGATTTTAATAATATATTTCTTTTTTTATTTTGTAATTAATAATACAGTTACTAACTATTTACATTTAATTAAATAGGGCCTGTTTTACATTTTGCTAGCTTGAGTCAAAATGACTTGATTTTCGAGCACCGAAGCGCAACATACATCAAGTATGTGAGCATCGGAACACAGGGAATCAGGGCATTTTGACCAGGATAATAGAAATGGCCCATTTCGCTAGCTTGAGTCAAAATGACTTAATTTTCGAGCACCGAAGCGCAGCATACATCAAGTATGTGAGCATCGGAACACAGGGAATCAGGGCATTTTGACCAGGATAATAGAAATGGCCCATTTCGCTAGCTTGAGTCAAAATGACTTGATTTTCGAGCACCGAAGCGCAGCATACATCAAGTATGTGAGCATCGGAACACAGGGAATCAGGGCATTTTGACCAGGATAGTAGAAATGGAAACAGCCCTAAGCAAGAGAGTCAAATGGGACGATTAGGACATATCATTTTCTGGATCTTGCTTGTCGTTATTTTAGGCGCTTATGCCGCCTTTATAACGTTTCATCTCGATTATCCTATATGGATCGGCATACTTATTTTCTTTGCTATGCTCTTGGCATTCATTATTCTCGACAGCATTACTTGGGCTATTAGGAAGTGGTATAAAAAAAGAAAAGCTGCGAAAGCCAAAGAATCCGGTGAAAAAATTGAGACCGAAGGTTTGCGCCTCACTTTAGAAAACGCGCTTAATTATATAGAAACAAATCATATTGCCGGTGGAGCAAAACGTTTCTGGCAAATGCCCTGGATAATTTTTTTTGGCAAAACAACCATTCTCATTTCAAATGGGTTGAAGCTACATACCCATTTTATGGTGGGGGATGCGGAAGATGAAGCGCTGCAACGAAATCAAGTTTATGTGCTCGACAATTTTGCTATCTGGTGTGTTGATGCAGAACTCTTTGAAACAAACACCTCAAAAAAAGTAGAAAAACAATGGCTAGATTTTCTTAAGCACATTAAGAGTCAGAAAAAAGCCATTACCCCAGTCGATCAAGTGGTCATTGAGCTGCCTGCCTCTAAGCTTTTAAATGGCGATAAATCGGACATTGCTCATCTTGCGCGAACCTTGAAAGATCGCATTGATCAAGTCAGTCTCCTCACCGGCTATCGTCAACAAGTACTGTTTTGCATCACGCGTTGTAATGAATTAGATGGTTTTCAGGAGTTTGCAGGACTTATGCCTGAGCGTTTATGGACGCAAGCAATGGGATATATTGTTGCGAACCCACTCAAGGATTCCACATCAACTGAGCCACTCAAATACCTCAGCAATCGTGCTGAAGAAGTCATTGATATTGTTTTATACGAGACACAAAAACCAATAGATGTCACTGCATTTAATTTCCCATTGACCGTGAAAAAGCTCAAAGAAAATTATTCGCGTTTTACCAATTTATTTTTTGCACCTTCAGCTTATACTGAACCAGCGGTATTACACGGGGTTTATTTGCTTGGTGAATATCAAAATAATGGCTCGGAAGAGAGCGTTTTTTACTATGATTTTATTGATCAAATTCAGCTCTCGCTGATACGCCCTATGTCCTTATTAAACTCCGAAATTAAACAACGAAACAAACGGAGATGGGAGTATTTAGGAGCCTGGTATTTGGTGGGTGCAGTTGCTGCTGGCTATCTAATCTATGTCTATAATGCGACGTCCAATCGTTTAGTGGAGCTGATAAGGCCGCTACCCAAAAAAGAATCCTTCTCTGATCAATTAGAACAAAACCTACTGCAGTTCGGCGATTATCATACGTTGATGAGCCAACTTGATCTCTTTAGAAATCAGTTGCAAATTAAAGTATTGCCTTACCGAGGAGGCTTAAATCGATTATATGCTTATTACAGCCAACAATTTGTTGATAATTTTAAACAATATATCTTAACGCCTCTTGATAGTCACATGGAGCAAATGCTTGCTCATGGGGGTCTAACGGATATACAAAAAGCATATTTAGTCCAAAACATGGTAAGTCGGATTAATTTAATTCAAGCAAAGATAATAAGCGGAGTTAGTCCTAACACAATCATGCAAATGCCCGATCCCCAAATAAAATACCTGGGGTACAACCGCCTACCCGAACGCTTCCTCAATACGTTTGGTCCATTATACAAAGATTATGTCATTTGGAATTCAAACATGGAGCAACTACGAGTTGAATCAGGTAAACTAATTCTATGGCTTGATCAATCACATATTTTGTCATCGGATTTACGATGGCTGCTGGCGTGGGGTAATACTCAAGATGGGGTGTCTGAAATTGGCTTAAACAGTTTCTGGGTAGGCTCAAATGTTGTTAGAGATTATCTCATCGCCCCTGCATACACCAAAGCAGGATTTGCAGCCATTCAGTCGTTATTGGTACAAATTAATCATGCCTTACCTCTATATATCGACATTAGTGCTCCCAAAAGTAGTTTTGAACTGTGGTATGCCGCAGCACGGCTCACCGTGTGGAGAAATTTTGCGCTCAATTTCTATAAAGGGACTAAAACACTAGCCTTCCAATACGAATGGGATCAAACTTTTAATGACATGCTGCAGTCCAGTAGTCCTTATAATGCCTTCTTACAAGAATTAGCATCAGAGTTTCAAGGTAAACTACCATTTACAACACCTCATTGGGTTAAGCTTGTTCTGCAATTCTCCGATCTAATGGTGTACAGTCATAGTAGCGATAAGGGTATCGAGTTTAAGCAGCTTTCTGACCTGATGGCTGACTGGATGAAGAAACTCCAAGAAAAGCCTTCTCAGTGGAAAAATAATAACGTCGACAATAAAAATTCCGCGAGCGTTGGTCCCAATAACATGTTCAACAGACCCCCTAGCGTCGCGAATAAATTAAACTTTAATACTCAAGTGAACGCGGTGAAGTCCTATATGAGATACCGTGATTTATTAAAGCAACTTTATAAGGAACCTTACGTACAATCAGTTAAGGCTTATATGACGGCTAGAGAGTTGTATTTGAGCCAAATTGAAGTAGACAGGCAGTCATCTGTAGTCATGCAAGCGTATCAAGCCCTAGTCGATATGAGACGCTCATTGGAGCATTTTGATCAACTTGATGCATCTAACCCTTTTTGGATGCTGATGCGGGGACCATTGGATTATTACATTGACTATACCAATCGTTTTGCCTCTTGCTTTGTACAACAGAAGTGGCTCGATGAAGTGTATCTACGCACGATCGCTTTAAGTGGTGAAGAGTTGAATCAGACATTATTTGCTAAAGGCGGCTTGGTGTGGATCTTTAATGACAAATATGCCCTTCCTTTCGTCAAACAAATAGGAACACGTTTCTTACCCAGATATGTGTTAAATCATGAGTTCCCTTTCACTGACCAATATTATCAATTATTAAACTTTGGGATGAGAATTAATGAGGACATGGAAGCGCTAAGCCATATGAAACAAAAACCCGAAGAAGGCTCTCCTGTTGATTTACTGGTCTATTCTCAACCTACAAACTTAGATGTCAACGCGACCACACTTCCTTATAAAACAGTATTACGCGTTGAATGTAAAGACAAGCAATATACATTAGAAAATTATAACTACCCATCAGTGGAAAAAATTTCTAATTGGAAACTGGATAGCTGCGGGCCTACAGAGATTTCACTGTACTTTGCTGGCGCACGATTGGTCGTTCAGTATCCTGGAAATGAAGGGTTTTTGCACTTTTTACAGGATTTTAATACCGGCGTAAAAAGCTTTCATCCTCAAGACTTTCCAGAACATGCTAAATTTTTGCAAGCAAACAAAATTGATAAAATGCGCATCAGTTATTACGTTAAAGGTGGCGGTGACATTATGTGGCAGATTGAAAAATACTTTGCCGCACAAAAAGACTTAAGAGTAGCACAACAAAATCTCGCACATGTAACTAAGCTCCCAAGAACCATCACTAATTGCTGGGCGCAGGGAGAATACGATGTTTAGAGCTGACTCCATACACACGTTAGGAACAAATCCTATTCCTGGATTCAGCAAAGCAGGCCAACAATGTTATGACTTTGCTCAGTACACCCTGATTCGTAATGAAATTCAAAAACTATCAAGAATTGGCCAGTCATCTGACGTTGATTGGCCGCGTATTAGCGATAATGCAATTGAGTTGCTGACCTATCATACTAAAGACGTACAAATCGCCACCTATTTAGCATACAGCTTATTTCATCAATACCAATTTAAAGGACTCGCAGCCGGACTAGCATTTCTTGTGGATTTCGTTGTCAACTTCTGGGAAGACGCATACCCACAAGGGCGTTTGCAAGCAAAAATTGAATCGTTAAACTGGTGTGCGACACAATCATTAAGTCATTTATCGCAAATGAAATTAACGCTTGATGATGAGGAGTTTCAGCAACAAATTATCCACACCTTAAAAAAACTCGAGAGTGAATTGCTTGCGCGCGCGGTAAATATCGATCTTTTTGCCAATTTGCGGGAAAAAATAGAATCAGCGAATACTTTTGCTCCACAAGTCATAGAGCACAAGGAGCAACCGTTTATTGAGTTGCACGAATCCAAACAACAAAAAGCATCAAATATCCATTTAGAGCCTGCCTTACTGATATTAACTCAATCCGCACGAGAACTCATGGAAAAGGATTCATCCAATCCCTATGCCTACTATTTAAATCGGGTTGCCGCTTGGGGGGGAATCAATGCCATACCTTATAACGAAGAGGGATTAACCTTCGTCAAACCACCCGAATACTTTAATCTAGAGCGTATTAAAAAAGTTCAAAGTACAGGAAATTTAAGTGACATAGTCGCCACAGCGGAAGACATAATACCGCAAGAGCCTTTTTGGTTAGACTTAAATTTGATTAGCTTAAATGCCTTGAACAAACTCGATAAAAAATTTAATCAGGCTTATGAAGCCGTCAAACTCGAGCTAATTCATTTTATAAATAGAATTCCTGGTATTGAACAATTAAAATTTAGCAACAATACCCCCTTTATCAGTGAAAACTATGTAGAACAAATCAATCAGCTCATGGCAAAGAAGATTCCTCTGGGCATGGACAGTGAAAAAACTTTATCAGTCATCGAGCAAAAGCAACTGCACGAGATAAAAGAAGTCATTGCGCAGTTGGACAAGAAAAAAACACCTACACACATCCACCAACTTGAATTGCTTCGTAAAGACGCAATCAGTGATAAGGTGAAGTTATTCGCTTACATGACCGTATGTGAGTCATTGCTTGCCGCAAATGAGTACGCCATTTTAAAACCCTATACTGCATTTATTGTTGAACTCATTGAGCAACATCAATTAGTTACCTGGGAACCAAGCTTAGCTTTAGATGCTCTTATTTTGACTTATCGTTGTATGAAATTTTTGAAAAATAATAGTTCCGCTCAAGAGTTGGAGCATGTCTTTTCACTGATTACGAAGATGGACATCAAAGTGGCAATGGAACTTGCACATATCTAAGCCTGGTGAAATGAAGTGAAACCCCACTTTCGGCCCTTCGAACCTGCACCCAGGCTATAGATAAACGTGCTCATTGGATTGGAAGCTTATCTTACGCCCAAGGCTAACTGAGCTAACAGACAAATACCATTAGCAAACATTCCAGCAGCATATCCCATACTTGCGGACTGGCTGGTCACAGTGAGCATGCTTGGAAGTCGAGAAGGCCCAGGCAATAAAGCATCGGCTACGCCATATAAAAAACCTAAGGTATTACATGCCTTATCAAATGTGGAGCTGTCGCCTTGTGCTGCTTTATAGGCTGTTTCTTCGGCTTTTTCAGCTGCGCGCTTAGGTTTTGGGCCTACCGTGCTTTCGTATAATCCAGCATATTCAGACGCAGCCTTCATTGCCTTTTTGCCTACAGCAGTGCGTCCCAAGTCTGCTTGATGGTTCGCTAGATCAGCAGCAAATTGTCCTCTGGAATAATTGTCAGGCCAGGAGCTAATTTCATTTTCGGGCAACTTAAATGGCATCGGCGCCTTACTGCGTATCAGTGTATTAAGTAGAATCATAAAGTACATATCCGCTATTTTCTTATTTGATTCGTTATTTAATTTTATTTGCGCCCGAACATCTTGGGGTTTCTGTCCTTCAGAAATTAAACGCATAGCCTCTGTTTCTTCAGGACCCCATGATTCTCCTGGCAACATTTCATCGGTTACTTCTTTAAAAATTTCCTCAAAATGAGAAGAGGCACGCATATCGCCAAGGTCTTGTTTAAAATACTTTGGGTCTGTAGACATAGTTATTTACCTCTGTGGCTCTAATTTGCTTTAATTATAGTATAATTTTCAGACAATCCATGCTCTTTAACAAAAGGGATTAATTGCATAAAATAAAAAATTTATTGCACTAAGAGCATGAATAATAATGAAAACGTATAGAAAAGAATTGTGGTTTCATCTTCCCGAACGGATGGGGTTTATCAATATAACCGATAAAGTACAAGAATGTTTAAATGACAGTGGTATTCAAGAGGGATTCGTTTTGGTGAATGCAATGCATATCACCGCCTCCATTTTTATCAACGATGATGAAGAGGGACTGCACCAAGATTATAAAAAATGGCTGGAACACATTGCACCTCATGAGCCTATATCACATTATCAACATAACAACACTGGAGAAGATAATGCCGATGCCCATATTAAGAGACAAATTATGGGTCGTGAGGTAGTAGTCGCGATTACCGCAGGAAAACTCGATTTTGGACCTTGGGAACAAATTTTTTATGGCGAATTCGATGGACTTCGCGATAAACGAGTTTTAGTTAAAATTATTGGTGCCTAGTCAAACGCTGGGCTCATCAGCCAGCCTACGTTTATTTAGTCATTTTTTGTCAACGAATTAGCTAACACCTACAGGAAGGACAGACTCAATGGCTCTTTAATCCAATTTTAAGAACGACGCGTCATGGGTGGGAGCAATAAGTTCTTCTTTAGTATCTGAGGCAAATAGCCCAAGGCAGCGACAATCCCGGCCAGTAAAGCGACGGCCCCGGAAATCGCCATAAACTCACCGAGCACGTGTATACTGATTGTATCTTCCGGAGGATATTCCAAAAAAGTTAATGTATGCATTCCTGGACTGTAGATGAAGTTATTTTGTATTTCTAAATGTCTGCGTTTATCAAACAAAAGTAGTTTCTTTGCTTAAAGAAAGGTTAATTATTATAATAAATGATCTTTACTTGGTCAAAAAACCACGAAGGCAAGATTCAGAAAATAAATAAGATAAAATTTATATTATAAACATGATACTTAGCAAACCCCATCAAGAAAGTCTGCACACACGGTGCAATTATCTATTTTTCCCTTTTATTTCTGTGTATTATTCCCAACTACTTTGCGCCTATTTTAATAAAAGGGGATTTTTATGAAGCATCTTGTAAATAATGTCTTACGTACAAAAAATATGGAGGCGTTGTTAAGCGCCATGGGTATTCCCTTAGAAAACACCAAAGTTGCTTGCAAAGATGAGCGTGTCATTTTTAGCCCAGGAACCACAAAAGAAGCAGAGGCTCTGGCCGCAAATTTGCAAAATCTCCTGCAAAAAGATACGGTAAAACCAGCGCTTCGACGAATGACCATTACCGAGTTGCTTGCTGAAGACATTGCGAATGCAATAGATACCTCAAAAGATGAAGCACATAAAAAATCCTGCTTAGCCCTATTAAATGTTTTGCAACTCACAGGACAGCTGGACGAGCAACAGGAATACATTAACATCCAACTTCCATCTATTGCTTATGCACCATTATTTGGTTCTCTAAAATATCAGTACATGAGCATCGAAGGGGAACAGATCAAATTTAACATCAAAGAGTTTTTAAAAGCCCACCAACAAGAACTCATTTTAATTGATGGCCCCTCACCCCAACTATTTGCCCATTCAGAATCTTTTGAAAGTAAAAAAGTGTTTTATGCACAGAGAAAAATAAGTGAAGATACAACTGAAGTAACACCTTACTTTTTTGTACCGGACACGCTAACACCACCAGCCTATCATTTTGTTTTGGACACCAGCGGAAGCATGGAAGGAGCGCGTTTGACGACATTGAAAAAGAGTGTTATCGAATTGGCGGACGCCTTGTTTCAATTCCAACCGGATGCAGTAATTCACATTACTGAATTTAACAGCATAACGCGAAAAGTGGGTAGTTATCGAAAACAAGATTTTGCGCTACTCTCACAACATATCAATGGTTTATCGGCTAAAGATATGACACGTCTTTTTGGTACTGTTGCCGAGCAATTATCTGCTCTGTCTCAAACAACACAGCATAATAATATTTTATTATTTACTGATGGTGGCAATACCATAGGAGATGATGCAAGCCAAATAAAGGCACTCGAGAAAATGGTTGCCTCCTTAGGTGATGCTACTTCTTTACTGCGCGTGCGTAATAAATTTTTCATTCTCAGTTATGGTACAGCGCAACCCGATATTTTACGTCAAGTAGCAGAAGCATTCGGCTCACCAGTACTTGAGACCAACACCATTGATTTTACTGCTGCCTTATCTGAAAAAGGGAAATTACAGGAATGGGCAGCTGCTCGAGAATTATTCACCTGTCGTTTAGAAATTGCTGACAGCTCGAGCCAAAATGCTCAAGCAGAAGAATACGTCCGCTCTTATGATCTGTCTGGTCAGTTTGTTGCGTTAAAACCGAAACAGTACAAAAATAATGAAAGTCTGCATTTGACAATCACCGACGGTAACGGCAATACCTTGCTGGATGATCAAAGATCACTTGCGAAGAAAGCAACGGGGGCAGTTCTATTGCCAGGTAGTGCGAAAGCGGCAGCTCAGCTTGGTGTGTTCCCATTGCCAAACACCACTGTAACAAATGCTCATACTGTTTCAGAAGCCCCAACCTTTGTATAACTGTTCATGCCCTACAGGCCAAGGAAAAGGCCTGTAACCTTCATGTGATGTCGCAATCGCAAAGAGCCAAAAAAACCTATATTGGAACAAACTCTATAAATAAGTCAAAATAAGCACTTTAGCTAATTTCAAAGTACGGATGTATTAAAGGATCGGCAATTGAACTCTAAGAATAACGTCAATGAACATGATTTGTTTGGCAACACAATTATTTATCGCACCCATGATTCTTGGGGCGATATTTTTGTCATGGATAGAGGAAGTATCCGCGCACTGAACTTCGACCCAGTCTATGATCAAACCGGTATCTACCTTCAATACCCACATATCCCTGTGCATGAATATACACGCGTGATGTTGTTAGCTCTGGCATTTATTAATCCAACGCATATCACTTTATTGGGATTGGGCGGAGGCAGTTTAATTCACTGCCTGCATTTTCTCCTGCCTGAGTGCTCGTTGTTTTGTATTGAACTTCGTGAAAAAGTCTATGATGTGGCAATGGATTTTTTCCAATTACCCGCAGCCAAAAACATTGATATATTAATCGCGAATGCGCAAACCGCAATCAAATTTCAAAAAAGTAACAACACGCAAATCATTTTTGCTGATATGTATCTCGATTATGGGATGGACTCATTTCAAATCCAACAGCAATTTATAGAACAAGCGCATCGTATTCTGGATAATACGGGTTGGCTTGTGATTAATTTTCACGAGCTTCCTGAATGGAACTCCGACTTTATACAATGCGTACGAGAATATTTTGCTGAGCTCTTTATTTGTCCAACGATAAGCGATAATTATATTTTATTTGCCAGTAAGTTATTTGTAGGTGATTTGCATTTAGACAATTATCAAAACCGCCTTGCTGAATTAGAAAATAAACTCAATATCAAATTGCTACGCTTATTAAAAAAAGTGAAACGATATACACATGGTGCATGAGTTACATCGCTATGAACATCTGTATTTTGGGTTCTGGTTCCGCTTCAAAGCGCACCGCAAGTCTTAAGTCCCTCAAATTTTTTATTTCTAAATGCGCACTAGCAAACAGCTTGGAAACAGGATGTTCCGCAGAAAGATCAATATAAATCATTAATCTTTAAACCAAGATTCCTTTGTTAATTTTAAGCACTTGGAGCTAGTGGCTCTAATAATTTGAAACAATTGGCTATTTTGCGGACCAGAAAACATAGGGAAAAACCCCATGCCTCCATGACGATATTCTCGTTGTATGTCTTCTTGAATGGTATTTATCACGTCGTGGTAATGAAGAAATTTTGCTAAGGGGGTTGTCAAGCAATGCATGTTTTCACCTAATTGCTTTAATTGTACAACCTGAGCGTGTCTGCTCCCCCTTCTTAGGGAATATGCTTCAACTTGATTCAATAACGATTTCATCATGGACTCTGTATCAAAAGTCAAGATGAGATTGAGCCCTGCGCTAAGGAGCTTAATGCGCGAATTTGCTTCAGAAGCAACAAGTTGACGCCATTCTTTACTCACGTTTCTTAATGCTTTCCAGTCTTTAAGCGGAACCTGCTTCAGGATTTCAAACTTTAATTCTCTGGGCAAAAGGTTGATCAATGTGGTGTTCTTTGCTAAGAAATTTTTTAAGTCCGATATCTCAAGGCGTTGATCATGAATAATATTCAAACTAAGCGCAGGTTGATTGTGAGCAATGTATGTAAGAATAATGTTTTGTAAGCTGTCAGGAGTCTTGGTCTTTGCCACAGATTTTGCCGGATTTTCCGATTTATCTTGCACTATTACATGACGTTATAAAAATAAAAATATTATATGTTATGGTCTTTTATGAAACAACCTAGTAGAAGACATAATAAAAAATATAAGTGTATAGGTTATAATATTGAGATAAGGACTATTTTGGACTAGACGAGGGATACTATGATCAAAGGCGCCGAACTCTTAGTTGCCGCTCTGGAAAACGAAGGTGTAACACATATCTTTGGTATTCCTGGCGAGGAAAATCTTGACGTTGTTGAAGCACTTCGCAACTCGTCCATTAAACTGGTGTTAACCCGACACGAACAAGCGGCGGCATTTATGGCGGCAACCTATGGTCGCTTAACCGGTAAAGCAGGGGTTTGTATCACCACACTTGGCCCAGGAGCCTTAAATCTCACAACGGGCGCGGCTTACGCTCTTCTAGGCGCGATGCCCATGATTATGATTACCGGGCAAAAAGGTATTTTATCATCACATCAGGCGCGATTTCAGATGGTCAATACTGTGGCAACGATGCAACCCTTAACCAAAATGTCGCGACAAATAGTCGCTCCTTCAATGATTCCCACCATAGTGCGAGAAGCATTCCACTTAGCACAAGAGGAAACCCCAGGCCCAGTGCATATAGAGCTCCCTGAAGACATTGCCGCTGAAAAAACTAAAAAAGTCCCACTCATTCCCCCGCATCCTGTTGAATACCCCGTCGCAAGTGAGGAAGCACTCAATCGTGCTGCCGAAATGATTATGAAGGCAAAACGCCCGCTGGTTATGCTTGGTGCCGCAGCCTCGCGGCCAAGAGCGACCAATGCACTTGCTCAATTTATTACGCGCACGCAGATTCCTTATTTCACAACCCAGATGGGTAAAGGAACTGTTTCTGTCACAACAGACCTTTATATGGGTACCGCGGCCCTTTCCGAACGCGACTATGTTCATGAAGCCATAGAACAAGCTGATCTCATTATTACCATTGGCCACAGTACAGTAGAAAAACCGCCGTTTATCATGGGGCCTCATCTGAATGTCATTCATGTCGGTTATCAATCTGCTACCGTAGAACAAATTTATTTTCCCCAAGCCGAGGTCATTGGCGACATGGGCCCCTCATTAAAACGACTTGCAGATAAGATAGAAGGCAAAATCCCGCATGCCAATGCGCTTCTTCCTTTGCGAGAAGGTATTTTGAGTAAAATTACTGCTCGCTCTACCGAAGATCGCTTTACACCACAACGTATGGTCTATGATGTTCGGCAAGTGATGCCTCGCGATGGCATTCTTGCTCTAGATAATGGAATGTATAAAATCTGGTTTGCCCGTAACTATCGCACACAAATGGCAAATACTATTCTTCTAGACAATGCACTTGCGACCATGGGAGCCGGCCTTCCCTCCGCCATTATGGCTGCAATATTGTATCCTGAGCGTCGCGTGATGGCTGTGTGTGGCGATGGTGGTTTTATGATGAACAGCCAAGAATTAGAAACCGCTGTTCGCCTTAAATTAAATCTTGTCGTTCTGGTGATCGAAGACCATGCATTTGGCATGATACGTTGGAAGCAAGCGGTAGATCACTTCCCCGACTTCGGCATGACATTCTCTAATCCTGATTTTATTCAATATGCCGAAGCTTACGGAGCGCGTGGTACACGCGTCGAGAAGATTGAAAATTTTCAATCCATTTTGGAAAACGCATTCAATACTGGCGGAGTACATCTTGTCATTTTCCCAATTGATTATTCAGAAAATAAACGGGTGCTCGTAGATGAATTACAAAAAAGACTGCCGCCAGAGAAAAAGGGAAAATCATGAACAAAACACTACAAGTAGTACATGCCTTTGATCGGACATTAATCAAAGAAATTCCTACCGATGATGCGCAAGCACTGGCAACAAAGCTTAAAACCGCTGTTTCAGCGCTACATCATCGCGAAGCTTGGCTTAAACCTCACGAACGCATGGCCATCCTCAAACGTGCGGCCCAATTATTAGCATCCAACCAAGAGCGCTTTACCAAGCTGATTGCGCAAGAAGGCGGAAAGCCTTTTACTGATGCAGCAATTGAAGTGACGCGTGCCATCGATGGCTTAAACGATGCGGCAGAAGAACTACGACATTTTGCAGGCAAAGAAATTCCTATGGGCCTTACCACCGCAAGCGAACATCGTTGGGCATTTACGATTAAAGAGCCCATTGGCGTCGTGGCAGCTATTTCTGCATTTAATCACCCCTTAAATCTCATTGTGCACCAAGTGGCTCCCGCAATCGCTGTAGGTTGTCCAGTAATCATTAAGCCCGCAACGACAACACCTTTATCATGTCTGGAGCTTATCCTCTTGCTTCGACAAGCAGGCCTTGCTGAAGAATGGTGTCAAACCTTCATTACCGAAGACAATGCCTTAGCTGAACAATTAGCGACAGATGAACGAGTTGCGTTTTTAAGCTTTATTGGCTCCGCTAAAGTAGGTTGGTACTTACGCAGTAAACTTGCACCAGGAACTCGTTGTGCCTTGGAACATGGCGGTGCTGCTCCGGTAATTGTTGATCGCAGTGCGAATTTAACACAAACCACCCAGGCGCTTACTAAAGGTGGCTATTATCATGCGGGACAAGTATGTGTTTCAGTACAGCGCATTTTTGTTCATAAAGGGATTATTTCTAAGTTTATGGATGAATTCGTAGAGCGCGTCAAATCTCTGCGTGTTGGCGATCCTCTTTTAAAAGAAACGGAAGTAGGACCACTGATTCTCCCCCGTGAGACGGAACGCGTCGTTTCTTGGATTGATGAAGCCGTAGCAAAAGGAGCAAAACTCTTTGGAGGGGGACGCCTTTCTGCAACGACATTAATTCCCGCAGTACTATTCAATCCCCCTACTGATGCCAAAGTATCCCAATTGGAAATTTTTGGCCCAGTAACCTGTGTTTATGAATATGAGCATATTGACCAGGCAATTCAAAGTGCAAACGCATTACCTTTTGCCTTTCAAGCCAGTGTATTCTCCGAAGAGTTAACACCTGCACTCAAAGCAGCAGAAGGCCTTGAGGCCTCTACGGTACTCATTAACGATCATACCGCGTTCCGTACCGATTGGATGCCCTTTGCAGGATTAAAGCAATCTGGCTATGGCATAGGGGGAATACCGTGGACGATGCATGAAATGTCCAAAGAAAAAATGATTGTGCTGAAAAAAAATTGACTTAAAGCAGTGGCCAAGATTTTTTAAAACATAAAACTAACGCCACGTCCAAAAGTATGTATTAAAATTTTCCCAGTTGGCCCCTGAGTCTTTTTCCAATTTCCATATCAATGGCAAAATCTTTAGTAACCAGAAAAATTAATTCTGTATCTAAATTGTATCCAGCGCCCTGATTCGGTGCTGCGTGCGTTTGGCCAAATACCTCAACATAAAGTTGTAACCAATTTTGCGCATACCAAGTAAGGCTTACATCAGGACTAAATGTGTTAAAACGCGCGCCGCCAGCTGCACTGGGTGTACTTAAAGAGGATATTGACACCATAGCGCAAATCTTAATCACTTGTGTTTTAAACGCTAAAATACCATTAAGTGCATATCCATCACGTGCGGCTCCATACTCTTTGCTTCCTGAAGCAGGAATGTACACTGCTCTTGTCGCGACATTCCAGTATTCGCTATAGGCAATATCATGTTTTAACGCCAATTGCGTACTGGAAAGCCCCGAAATATTTATATAAGAATTTATTTTTTCGCAGGGAAGGTAATGCTTAACTCACTAAGCCAAGCTAAACCAAAATGAGATTTGTGCGAGCTCATATCCGACAACTCGTAGCTTTCCCCCTCCTCATATCCATATTTAATGCAAAAAGTATAGCTTAATAACAATCGTGATGTTAAAGACCCTCGGTCTTAAGAAACTCTTTAATATTTTTTATCGTTAATTCCCCCTTCGTTCTTAGTGCTTCCTTGGTATTAAATCCAATATGTGGTGTTGCAATCAGATTGGGGGCATCAAAAAGACTATAATCCGTGGGTAATGGCGGCTCAATATCAAATACATCTAATGCCGCACCCGCAATCAGCTGTTGCTCTAATGCCTGTTTGAGAGCAGCACTGTTGACAATTGGGCCTCTGGCACAATTAATTAAATAGGCTGTTTTTTTCATTGTCGAGAGTAAGTCTAAATTCACCATTCCGCGAGTTTCGTTGGTGAGCGGGACATGTAAAGTGACAAAATCGGATTGGGAAAATAAATCTTCTAGTGTGACTTGGGCATTCATATCATAAGTAAGAGTGTGCATTTGAAATGCGCTAGCAAGTCTTTTGACCTCCGCCCCGATGGCGCCAAAACCCACAATACCTAATGTCTTATTTTTTAATTCAGTCCCAGTATTGGTTACTGCTTTTTGTCTAATATTTTTATTATTAGCAGGAATATTACGTGCCAACGAAATCATAAGCCCCAATACCAGTTCAGCTACTGCAGTATTTGCATACCCCGCCGCGTTCTTCACAGGTATCTGTCTTTGTTGTACCGCATCGGCATCAACATGATCGATTCCCGCAAATGCAACAGCAATAAATTTTAACTCAGTTGCTGCCTGAATCACCTTTGCAGATAAAGGACGATTGGTGAGTACAATAATGTGCGCGTCTTGTACTTGCTCGATTAATTGCTCGTCAGACCAGTTACGACTGTCACACTCCGTCACTGTGTACGCAGATAATTCAGACTGAATTTCCTTACTGGGAATACCTATAGGTTCAATTATGGCTATTTTCATTTTTTAGTCCTTCAGTGAAGCAACATAATAAATATAGACTGAACAAGATATAGAAAAAAGAGAAGATTCATCACGAACTTAAAAAATGAGCGAGGTCTTGCACTCCAGCAAAACATTCAATATAGTGAAAATATCAAGTTGCTATGTAGTTCCACATTAGACCATGGATTGAGCTTAAAAAGGAATTTTACATGACAAGACTAGAAGAACTACTCTATTCATTAACTGCCGTTATCATTCGTTACCACGACAGCCAATCCAAAGTAAAAAAATTAATTGTGGAAACGGACGCAGAAGCATCGCAAGAAAAATACCTCACATGCGCTAAAGAAATAATTCAAAATCAGGCCATTCATTTTAAAATAAAGCTAAACAATCTCATTAAACACTGCGCCGATAGCGGACGGAGGCCTTTCTTATATTATATTTTACATGAAGTGATATCACTCAAAACCTTACTGGACAAAGAAGGCTCACTTGAATCAGCACAGTTAGAAGAATACAAAAATCAAATATCGCAGTTATTCATTGATCTTAAACTACTTTTAGATACCCAAAAATCAAAAACCTATAAGGTAACTTACAGTAAAACCGAAGACACGCCGCAAACTCTCATTGCGCTCTCTGGCCTAAGTGAAGGATATGGGCTTTGTAACTCAGGAGAGATTTTAAAGGGCGGTGTTTTAAAACGCTTCGGGATCACCACACACTCGACAAATGACGCACTTAAAAGCATTGCTGAACAAATTTGTATGGAGCATCACCGTAATCTTTTAGTGCCTGAATTACAGGCCCAAGTTGCTGAGCATAAAAAAACTAATTTAGAACAAGAACAAAAACTGAGTTCATTATCAATGCAACAACAGGAAAAACAAAAAAAAGCAGACAGTATGTCCTCCAAACAACTGATGTCCCTTTATTTGTTCTACATCCAGTACAAAAAAATGCAAGCAAGAGATGAACAACTAAAAGCCATTATCGACAAACAGCAAAAAATAATTAACGAACAGCAACAAAAAGTCAGTGAGTTAACACAGCAAACTGAGAAAAAACCCTCTAGTTACAAGTTTTATAGCCCTTTTTAAAGCCCTACTCGGTTTAACTCTCTTTATAGCAACCGCTAGGAAAATCCATACGCAAAAAATGGATTTTATACCCCATTACACAACATTTTTTGGTGCAAAATCAGCCTATTTTGGTGAAAAACACCGGCTTTGTGCCGATAAAATAAACAACAAGAGCTATTTTTAATAATTCCTTAATAAATAAATATTATCATAGAAGCCATAGTACATTCGTTCCAATATGAACCACAGCGAGGTTAATCTGTGTTTAGTAAGCAATTCAAAACCAAAACTGATGCAGTCAATGAAAAAATCAACCGCATTGCCCAGGCAACTGAAGTTCAAGATGTACGCTCCCTGACAAATTTCGAGGAAATTTTGGGTAAAAACCCACATCGTGAACATATTCAGGGTTATTATGTTGAAATCCCCTTATCTATGTATGAAACATTTGTGCCCAACGGAATTCAATTCCCAGATCGCTATGGCCAACCTTATGAAGGCGGGCAGTTTGATGTGCCATTATTCACCTTAAAAGAATGGCGTGACAACTGGGCAAAAGGGCACCCAAATTCTGCAAAACCCGATTTATTAGTTAATGCGAACTGGTTTAATGTATGGGCAACAGGTGTTCCCAACCAGGGAGAAAAAATCAACCCAAGAAAACAATCCCGCACCTATCTTGCAGGATTATCGCTAAGTCGTGGTGAGCTGGTATCCACACATAAAGTGCTCGATCAAGAGAATGTTGGCTTAGATACCATTACCTTTGATGTAGCGACTAAAAAAGCGGCCGTCATTCCACATGCGCAAATTGATGACAAATTAGCAAAAGATCCTGATTTTTATGATAATAAAAATGCCGTCTCTGGATTTATTATTCTCAAAGATAAAACACAATTAAAAACACCTGAATTAAATAATAATCATTCCAATCGATTGCCACGGACAGGTGTTGGCTACAAAAATGATGGCCAGACTGTGGTAGTCATGGTTATTCATAATCCTAATCGTACTTTCGGTGTCACTGCTGAAGAGTTTGCAGATTTATTTGAAGCACTCGGTTGTACCGATGCAATCAACCTAGATAATAGCGGCTCCGCAGAACTGTTTTACACTGGAGTAGGTGAGTTTGGTAAAGAAAGTGTCACGGTACAAACAAAAACGTGTGATGCAGGGGCGCCAACTGAACGACCTAAGCCTAATTGTTTGGGCTTTAAAAACGTAAGTAGGGCTACATTCTTCGCCAAGGATGACTCAGATCTGCCACCGCGCAAGAAGAGCATAGATGAACCAAAACCATCAGCCAAAGCTGATGATGATGTAATCTATACTTATAAGCGTTAGTTTAAGGCCAATTAAAATTACAATATGCAATTTGTGCTCGCTCATCTATAGACATTGCATCAGATGAAGAACTAGCTGATGCAATTTTCAACGTGAGTTCAACAGGCAATTTAGTTGGACTAAAGAAACTCGTACCATCACGAGATGCTTGAGCAAGCATATGCGCAGCATATTGTATTTTATAATGTTCAGTGAAATAAGGGCAAACAACCGCAACATGGTATTTTGAAGCAGTATCATGCATGCGTCTATCATTGAGATAAAAAGTGCATTCATTGGCATTAGAAACAATAAGATTTGCTTTGGCTAAATTCAGGATATGAAGCAAACGTTCTTTTGTCGCAATCGTAGGCAAACTAACTGCTAATTGCTGACTTTTTGTGATAAAAGCAGGCAAAGAAACCGTATTTCCCTCAATAATGATTGAATCAGTTGCGGCATCCGTTTGCTCTTCCTCGATGATTCCGGAACAACTCAAAAATATATTTCGCATGTCCTGATTCGGAAACTCAATGACTAATGAGCACCGCCCCCCTTGCTCCCTCTTGGATAACTTTATAATTGGACCAAGAATGTGCTGAATAAAATGTTCCAATCGTTGTTTTAGATCAGGCACATCCTCGCAATAGCGAGCAATAATCTTTGTAAACCAAGTAGTGCAGCGATTATTTTCAGTAAGCAAGGTGTGTAGTTGCTGATAAAGATCTTGAAGTGTTTTTTCAGAGTCATCCAGGAATAACGCAGAATCGTCTAATAATTGTGTCTGCTGAAGAGCAATTTGGCGCATGATCTTGATAATAGAGAGTACGCGCGAATAACTTGGATTGTTTTGCAAGCGATTTGCTAAGGCGATGAGGTCTTTTATATCGGTAGTCATCAATTTTAATATCGTGTCCTTTTTTGACATTCCATTTTCTTATAACGTCACATAGATTAGAAAATTCTACCAAAATGGGTTCAAGTCTGTCTAATATATAGGAGCTGTGTCATTTTATTTGTCGCTCTTTAGTTAATAGCAATAATACTTTACCACGATCGGCATTTTCTGTACCCTGGCTTTTTTTACATTGACGGCATAAGGATCTTCCATGCCCAATTTTTCTCCTCTATATAGATAAGGGTGCCTTGTCATATAATGAACAATAAATTAGTGCAGTTTTTATTGATTGCAGGTAGTATATTTCGATACAGCCGTTCAAATGCATGGGGATTCATTATTTTGGCATCTATAATATGTTCTCCTCAGAGCCATGCCACAATTTATGATACTGTTGTTGTTGGCGCAGGAATTTCTGGTTTAGCTGCAGCGAAACAGTTACAAGAAAACGATCATAAGGTGCTCATTTTAGAAGCCCGCGACCGAATTGGTGGTCGTATATGGTCAGTCAACACATGGGGAACGACCTTAGATCTTGGTGCTTCTTGGCTTCATGGTGTAAATAACAATCCTGTGAGTCAATTAGTTGAGCAAGCATCGATAAAAACAGTCCCTACCTCCTATAATGCAGATGACTTAAGGCAGAAACTGAGGGATATGGTATTCTACGATGAACAAGGGAAAAAAATATCTGAAGAAGAGGTCAATGCAACCATTCCACTCGTATTAAATTTCGAACAATTTTTTAAAGAAATACCCAATAAAAAACTCTCTTTAAATACTGCTTTCGAACTCTTTTCGCAAAAACAGCATCTCAATAAACGTCAATTAAGCCTACTAAAATATCAAGTCATTTCCAGTTATGCTTATGAATTTGCAGGCGATCTAGATCAACTTTCAGTAGATGTCGATAAACCGTACGACAACAGCGAAGTTTCAGGCAAACAAGTAGTTTTCCCCAAGGGTTATATCCAGGTAGCCAATTTACTTGCCCAACATCTTCCAATTAGATTGAATCAAGTAGTGACACGAATTAACTACGAACAGCCCCTTATTAAAATTGACACTCAGGATCAGCAATACCTGGCCCGCACAGTCATCATCACCATACCAGTTAGCCTTTTGCAGGCTAAAAAAATAAGTTTTAATCCACCATTACCTGCCCAAAAAACAACTGCATTTTCACAAATCAAGATGGGCACTTATGATAAGATATTTCTTTATTTTAAAGATGTGTTTTGGGATAAAGATAAGGAATGGATAGGCTTTGTGCAATCAGAACCAGCAAAGTATCCAGTGCTCGATATCATGAATTATTATAAAATTTCTAAACACCCTATCCTCTTGATTTTTAACACTGGCAAGCAGGCAGAAGAGTTTGAGCAACTCCCAGATCAACAAATTTTAAGTAAAATAATGCAAGAGCTTCGCATCATCTATGGCAAAGATATTCCCGACCCATCTTCTTATGTGATGACACGTTGGCATAATGATCCCTACGCCTTAGGTGCCTACTCCCACTTAGCCCCTAATGTATCGATAGATAATTATCAAATAATAGGTGCACCGATAAACAATCGTCTCTTTTTTGCTGGCGAAGCGACTTCGTTAACCGATCCAGCGACAGTCCATGGCGCTTATTTAAGCGGAATACGTGCAGCCACAGAAGTAGAAACCGTGATAACACCCCCATCAAAATTAGCCCCCTGGGAGCATCTCATGCACCATTTTTTTGATGATGCGACGCCTGAGACAAAATAAGGAAAGCAACAGTAGGCCGAGCATTGAGATATTGTCAGTGTTTATTTGTCGCTACCTCAGGACCTAACCTACTTTCGATTATGCAAAACACACTTTTAAATCGTACTGTCAGAGGACAGAATCTTGCTTTTTCTGTGACTCAAGATGCTTCATAAGTGCATTGTAACGCGGTAAAACATGATTTAAAGAGAGCATTTTAGATGGTTGAAAAAATGACTCGTGATGTACCTCGCCTTTACTTATAATTAATTCAACTTCCTTATCTATTGCCACCTCTGTATCTAACCAACCTGATGCATCGTGTACTAATACGGGTAAGGCAGTAGCCTTAGAGGATAAGGCCTGATTCAATTGACGGCTATATACTCTTAGCTGAAATCTTAGGGGATCATTGACACATGTTTCTGCGGTATAACCTAGCGTATGTAATCTATTTGTTGCTTTGGGAAGCACACCCGGAGTAGCAATTTCTTTAAAATCATTAAAAGAAAAAACCTGCGGTACTTTTTTTAAATAATTATAAACTACAGTCCCCTCATCACTGTCAACAACTCGCTGTTTACCAGACGGTGGTATTTCTGATAACCCTTGCTCATCCAAAGCAGCAAGAACTTTTAGATACAGCTCCCCTTTACCCGGTCTTTTTATTAAATCAATGGTAAAATCCCCATCCATAAAAGCAACTTCATGCTTAATAAACGACAAATCGGTATCTGCATCAACATGAGTAATACTGGCATTGCCTTTTTTATCAGCAATAATTAGGGCCACACATCCCTCTAACCCCACGGTAGCTGGGAAGCCTTTTTGACTCTCCATTTTTCTCACTGTTTCATTTTGTCCTGCAATCAGCATGACTCTTGGTTCACGCTCAGTATCTTTCTTATACATTTTCACCCTCTAAAAAACGCTTTAAGTTCTTTTTTAAGTATACCAAAATTCAGCCATATGGACATTTATCCAGCTTAAAAAGCAAAATTTAGTCTTTATTGGTATTTAAAAATTTTTCTCGAGGGACTTAACCAGAGATTGTCAAATATAGACCACTGCATGGATGGAGTTCGATCAAAAATCTCCCTCTCCCTGGGGCTTTGTTAAATAAATAATTTGGAAGTATACGATAATACCAAACTGCCTTTTTGTCTTTCCCGCGAAGGCGGGAATCTATTCACAAACTTGGCATTGTACCTAACTAATGGATGGATTCCCGCCTTCGCGGGAATGACATACGATTTTTTCAACATAGCTCACAAGGGGCGAGGGAGCATAACATCAAGATACAAAAAAGTTCTTATCTTATTTTAATTTTTATGGACAACATAAACTATGTTCGTCCACTTCATCAAACAGCGAGCCGTTAGGATAGCTGCTGATGAAGTTTATACCGACTTCAATTTCATTGAGTTGTTTGCCTTTGATAAAACGTGAATCAACATACACACTATAAGCTGCGATTGTCGTTAACAATGCGGACGCAATGGCCATTCCTACCGCTAAAAGGGCCATGCCTAATGGGCCAGTAGATACCGCCACCCCAAAGAAAACAACACCTAAAGCGCCTACAGCAGTGATAATTGAATTCTCAAATAGATTCATTCCAGAACAACATTGCTCTAATTTTTTATGTTCTTCAATCTTCGCTTTTAACAACGCAAATCGATTCCCCAACTCATTAGCATATAACGCTGAATTGAAGTTCGGATTGGAAATCGCTTTCTGCATGACAAACTCAACATATCCATAGAGTGAATCAGTTTCTTTTTTACTGGTGATTGCTTTTAACTCACAAAGGCTTGTGATGATTCTTGAGCCATGTTTTCTTAATTGCAATAACGCTTGATATTTTGTTTTTTCCCATTTCAACGTGTCGCTAGCGGAAAGCTTTTCATTAATACTTTTTTCAGAGCCTGCAGTAAAGAAACGGGGAAAATAGAGTTTGCTATACATAATAGATAGTGAGCTAATGTGAATAATATTTATGCGCATTATAAAAATTTAATATGACTTTGCAAGCAAAGTTGCTGTTTTTCATTTAAAGAGGAAAAAAAACTCCGTACGATACAATACAATGAAAAAATTTCAGTCAATTGTGCCTAAGTAATACATGGGTTCGTTCATAATCTATTGTTTTTTTTATGATTATTTCTTGGAGAGCAAATCATTATAGTACAGGTGGGACTTAAAGAGCCCAAAACAATAAAGTTTTTTACAAAAAGTGTTTTTACCTTATAATGTGGGCATATTTTATTACACCAGGGCAAACAATGGCTAAAAATACACTTTTTAATTTTCTTTCTCAAGGCGAAGCGGCCGTTCAATTACCTCCAGGATATCAATTGGCATTAGATACAAATAAAGCAAGTCGCCATTACTACCGCATTGAATGCCCCACACCAACTCAATTTATTCTCAAAGATAAAGAAAATAAATATGAGTTGCTTACACACCATGTCAGTATCTACGAAAATGAATATCGTGATAATCCCAAATTAAGCCAATATCATTACACGGCTGAATTTATAAACCAGCTCGGTGAACATTATCGATTGCATGTGTACTTCAACACTTTTGATGAATTACTCGCAAATATCGCCTTTGAGCAAGAAATCGATGGGGCGTATCAACCAATAGACACAAAGTCTTTGCGGAATCAATTCATAAGATTGGCGCTGAAGCACACAGAGCCGCTGATGAAGCAACTCAAACAGCAACAAAATGAACTCATTAAAACCCTAGATGCTCGCTATAACGATTGCGATGAGCGCCTGGCAAAATATTTTGACGCCAACGTGGATAAGACCATCGAGGCATTACCAATAATGAAAGAAGCATGTACCATATTAAGAGAACTTATTCCGCTTACTCGTTCGCCAAACTACCCAAAACTTCTGCACTTTTACGAAATGTCCGTTCGCGCCTTAGAACGCCAATCAACTCCAGTTTTGGCCATGCCTCTCTCTCAAGCACCTAACATTCATAAAAATGAATCAACTCATGCTGATGGGGATATTGTCGCCGATGCGGAAGTTGTCCCACAAGATGTAGGCTCATCAAAAACAGCGATTACTGTCACAAAAACAAACCCACCAACGCAACCGAAAAACTCAACTGTAAAACGGGAGATCAAAACACTCAGTCTCCAATTGGAAAAACTCATGGAAGCCTCCGAAGAAGTACAAGCTAAAGCAATAGAGGACTTACTTGCGAAGACTTATGAAATCAGTTTGAGCTACGAGCATCAAATCGAGTTGGAAGACTTACGACAATTACAAAAGATTCGTCGCGAACTCCACAAACTTGGTACTAATTTATTACCCACTTTATTATTTAAAGGGCAATTTAATTTGGCGGCCCTATTAACTTCTGCTCATCATCTGTTACGTGCTGAAAAATACCTCTCCGTTGCCTTGCAAACACATAACTCAAGGTTGTTGGATTTTATTTTGCAATATGGAGATGTCGATATAAATAATCAGCCCGTCAGCGTATATAAAAAAGCATATCCGTCTATGGTACAGGCCTGTCTTGCTGTAGATAGTCCTACATCGTCGATGAGCGAATGTCTCTCTGTTCTAATTCGTCATGGAGCATCTCTTTTGATGCCAGACCCCAAAGGCCTACCACTTGTTTATTCCATACTTTCTGATGCCACGCATCCGCTATATAAAGCCTTGCTGATGAATCGCGATAAGACAATTGAATCCATTGATTTTCTCAAAAATTTGATTGTTATTTTACGGGATTACCTAGAACAACGTGACCTCAGTGCGTCAGAGGCAAACGCTTTAGAAGCCGAATTAAAAAGTTTTGAAGTTCAATTAGAATGCTTACAAAACGCCCAGCTAAAAGACCCAAGTTCACGCTTTTTAATGAAACAGATACATCACTTGGAAGAAAGATACTTCGGTTCCCTGGTAAGTAGATTAAGGAAAGATCCCGACATTATGGCTGTAAATGAACAAATACAAAACGCGGTTCATCAACTAAACGCTAAGCTCACAAAAACACAACTCCGACAAAACAAGATTAGTGCCTCCAATTACATTGAGACGCTGGATAAGGCTTTAGCACATGTTGATGTAGCAAGTCTGGAGTTTGAATTCTTAAAAGCTGAAGTTCTAAAAAACTTAAACAACAATTTACAATTGATAGAAAAAAGATCGGAGCTCATTGATGTACAAAAGGAAATAACTCGAGGTCCACATAGTAAAAAAGGATATAAAGCGTATCGAGGCAATTTGCGACAGCAAGATATACTGCTGCAAGAGATAAATGAACTGGCTAGTGGACTTCCTCAGGAAGAAACGATGCAAGAGTTTCTGGAGCTAAATAAAACGCTCGAATCACTGCAAGGGATGGGTAATTTAGTGACTCAATTTTCCAGTATATTCTCCTCTATAGCGCCTACTTCCCAAGCACCATCAACCGATAATGCTGATGAAGAGGAAACTGAGCTCGAGTTAGAAGCATTGGCAAATCTTGGCTCGTTCTTGAAGAAAACCTTCGGGAAATAAAATAATCCTGAAATCGTATTGAAGCATTTAGAAGTGTAGCCTGGGTGAGGCTCTGAAGGATTGTAACCCGGGTTTCACTTCGTTTCACCCAGGCTACATCTGCTTATATGTGTTGGCGACGCTAAGGATTAGGGCAATGCAAAATGCCAGTTCATTGCTTTCGACAAACCTTCAAGCATGATTTCACCGCGGATGCTATTGCCTTTCGCATTCACTTTTGGGCTGAGCACTACAATACCCGCTTTGCCTGGAACAACCGCAATGGTATAGCCAGATACACCGCTTTTAGCAGGCATCCCTGTTTTGACCATATGGGTGCCGGTTTCATCATAGAGTCCGCACGTTGCCATAATGGCTAACGTAATTTTAGTGGTTTCGGTGGAAATAATTTGCTCCCCACTGTCTGGGTCTCTGCCCGCATTAGCTAATAAAGTAGGCAGGTAAAGCATTTGCTCTAACTTCGCTTCATAGGAACATAGCGCAAAATATAAATCCAGTGTTTCATGAACGTCCGCAACAAGATTACTTCTGCTTTTGAGCAAATAAGCAAGGGCGCGGTTACGATTACCGGTGCGTTTTTCTGAAGCAAAAACCAGAGGGTTAATACTAAGGCGCTGATTAAATAATTTTTGTGTCCAATATTCTAACCAGCCAAATTGTTGTTCACCTTTGCCCGGAATATGCGAACATAAGGTAATCGCCCCTGCATTCAGCATAGGATTTGAGGGTTTAGGACCAAACTGTTCCAAGCGGGTAATTGAGGCAAAATCATCCCCAGAAGGTTCTACCTTAACCCATTCGAATACTTGCTCCCCATATTCTTCAAGCAGTCCAATCAAAGGAATCATCTTCGCTGTACTTTGCAGTGTTACCGGATTTAGCGGGCTATTACTGAACGAAAGAGGTTGCCCTCCTAATGGTTGCACAGCAATTGCAGTCAAGTCGTGATTCACATTAGCAAGTTCTGGAATATAATCTGCAGTTTTGCCCTCTTGATTTAACTGTGCGGCATAAACTAAATCTTCTAACAAATTGATTGTAAGCAATGATGACATGGGACCCTTAGACTGAAAAAGTGGCCATTATGATAAATTTAGCACATTAAAACAAATAAATTTGCAAAACGCATTAATTAAAAACTCACCGAAGGAGTAAAATATTGAGGATAATTTGCCAGCACTAGGTACCGCGCATAGGCGCGGCACCTAGAGAAAAATCCACGGATTACCTAGCTGGTTCAAGTTTTGTAATATCCTTGTGAATTTGTACTGCAATAGTTTGTGACTCAGTTTTTAATTTAAAAAACAATTGGTTTTCAGGAATATGCTTACAACTGCTATAGATTTTAACAGGAAGCGCAATAACTGCATTCAATATCGCTCTTCCAAGCCAGGTGCGAAAGTTTATATCTAAGGCCTTATTATCAATTAAATTAGTTTTAACAATTTTTGCCATCTCATCTCTGCATTGCGACTTGATTACTTCCTGTTGGCTGCCTGGATTTTTTGATAAATAGTCCTGTCTTGGCCTCAGAGGGCACTTGGATTGGGTAGCTATCATAACAAGTTGCGTCGAACAATGGTGCAACCTTGTCGATATAAATTGAGTGGCGCAGTTGAAATCAATGAAACTATAATTGGTGGCGCAAAATCAGGGGAGAGAGGGCATGGCGCGGGAGGAAAAACTCTAGTATTGATAGACGCAATGGGGTATTGAGTATTAGATTAACCACCTTTGCGAATGTATTTTGGAACAGGATACGCCATGATACAGCAGCTGAAAATAAGTCCTGCAAGTGAAATTAAAATAGAGAAATCATTTGTTCAAAATATGTTAACTGAATAGCATAAGGGTAACTGTACAAAAAGTGATTGAAATTGGCCACGAACTTGGGTTGAAGGTCGTCGCAGAAGGGTTGAATCTAAAGCACAGCTACTATTTCTACAACATCATCACGGTGATATTGCTCAAGGCTATTATTTTAGCAAACCAATTTCTATAACCGAATTAGACAATTGGATAAATAATAATTATGGATTTAACTAAATTGTGTTGTGTGGCAGTAGGATTCAATCTTTAAGTATATCCATCGTTTTTCTAACTGACTCAATGAGAATTATTGGCAGTGTAATCACTTGAAGAATGCTCTATACTAACGCGAGGACAATGGGGTTTCCGACTTAAAACAGTGTGACAATATGGACAATTATCATGTTATTGTACTCAATTCTGGCTCTTCAAGTATTAAATTCGCCGTATACGAATTAAGAGCGGTGTTACCCAAACTGTTGCATGGCATCGTTGAAAATATCCGAGAAGCACCCGTCCTAAAACTGTTTGACCAAAATAATGTCCTAGTGAGAGAAGAGCATTTCTCCAAAGAACAAGGCTACAGTTATTTTTATGAATTATTATTCTCGGCACTGAAAACCAATCAATTTGGATTCAACATTATTGCAGCAGGGCATCGAGTGGTCCATGGTGGCAATGAATTTCATGCACCAACCTTTATTTCTGCCGAGCTGATTAACCAATTAAAAAAATTTATCCCTTTCGCGCCACTTCATCAGCCCTATAATCTCCAGGCTATTGAAAGTATCAATACACTGTACCCTGATATACAACAAATCGCTTGTTTTGATACCGCTTTTCATATGACTCACCCACACATAGCAAACCTATTTGGTCTCCCAAGGAAGTTTTATGAAAAAGGCGTAAAACGTTATGGTTTTCATGGTCTTTCCTATGAATTTATTATGCATCGCTTGCGCAGCATTAATCCGCAAAAGCACAAGGGGCGAATCGTCATTGCGCATCTAGGTAATGGAGCTAGTATGTGTGCCGTCAAGGAAGGAAAATCCATAGACAGCACTATGGGATTGACCGCATTGGATGGTCTTGTTATGGGTACACGCTGTGGCAACCTAGATCCAGGGGTTATTCTTTATTTGCTGCAATCAGAACAAATGACTGCAGAGCAAATTCAAAATGTACTCTATAATGAGTCTGGTTTATTAGGCATTTCAGGCAGTACCTTCAATATGCAAGAACTGCTGCAAGATAAGAGTCCCCATGCAAAAGAAGCAATCGAGTTGTTTGTTTATCGCATCCGGAGGGAGCTGGGAGCACTTACTGCCACAATTGGAGGGCTTGATCTCTTGGTGTTTACAGGAGGTATTGGCGAGCATGCATGGCAAATTCGCCAAGCCGTCTGCCAAGACTTTGAATGGCTTGGCATTGAGATGGATGCAGAGTTAAATAAGACCAATCAATTAGCGATTAATAGCTCTAAAAGTTGCGTCGACATTTATGCAATCCCTACTGACGAAGAATGGATTATTGCCAATCATTGCTATTGTCTTATCAAACATAAGGAATGATGAACATCGATAATACATTACTTTCAGGAAAAAAAGCGTTAGTAATTGGTATTGCCAATGACCATTCCATCGCTTTTGGCTGTGCTCGCGCATTGAAAATGGCTGGTGCTGACCTGGCAATCACGTATTTAAATGAAAAAACCAAACCCTATGTAGATGAAATTGCCAATGCTCTTAAACCCACGATTTATTGTGAGTGTGACGTCACCAACGAACATGATTTAGATAATTTATTTTTAGAAATAAACAAAAAATGGGGACAAATTGACATCGTCATCCATTCTATTGCGTATGCGCCCAAACAGGATTTACAAAACCCCGTGTATGAATGCTCTAAAGAAGGATTCCTCACTGCGATGGATATTTCTTGTCATTCGTTTATCCGCATAGCAAATCGCGCGAAGCCACTAATGAAAAATGGTGGCTCATTATTTGCGATGTCCTTTTACGGTGCGGAAAAAGTGGTTGAAAATTATAATCTCATGGGACCCGTTAAAGCAGCTCTAGAAGCTTCTGTGCGCTATATGGCCGTAGAGCTGGGACCACAACAGATTCGGGTAATTGCCCTTTCTCCTGGTCCTTTAAAAACACGCGCGGCCTCAGGCCTGGAGAAATTTGATGAATTAATCCAACGTGCAAAAGAAAAATCACCTCTCAGATCGTTGGTTGATATTGATGATGTGGGCGCGATGGTTGTTTTCCTTGCAAGTCATTACGCGAAAAACATTACCGGTGACACCATTTATATTGATAGTGGCTATCATATTATTGATTGATGCAAAGACTTAAGGACTAAAATGAAATCTATAGCATGGATCACTGGGGCAGCGTTGGGAATAGGTAAAGAAGTTGCTCTGGAAATGCATCGACGAGGTTATCAATTAATTTTATCAGATTATAATGAAACCGCGCTACGAGAAGTTGCTGATGCAACGCAAGCAGACATGATTCCGTTTGATGTCCTTGATAAACATGCGAATAAAGCAGCAGGGGAAAAAATATTAGCAAAATATGGCTATGTTGATCTTGTGTTTCTTAATGCAGGAAAATATGAATCGATTGACGTAAAAAATTTTAATAGTGAGACGGTTGAAGCGATTTTACAAGTCAATTTCTTAGGGCCTATTTATGGTGTTGAAGCATCCCTTCCACTGCTTAGAGCCAGCAGCCAACCTCAGCTGGTCGCAATGAGTAGTGCTATGTCTTATTTTTGTCTTCCCAAATGCGAAGCCTATGGAGCGAGTAAAGCCGCAATAAGTAACTTTTTTCAAGGCCTAAGGCTGGAGTTAGCAAAAGAACAAATCGTTGTTTCCATTGTGATACCCAGTTTTATACAAACGTCATTACTCGATAATGCTAATATTCCGCAAAGATTCATTTATAGTGTGAGTAAAGCGGCTAAACTAATCGTTGATGGGATTGAAAAAAAGAAAACTGAAATTAAAGTGCCGAAATTACAGGTATACCTCTCACAGTTATTAAGACTGCTGCCTAATAAACTCAGCATCTATTTAATTAATAAAATGGATTAATAACCAAGCGCTATCTTGGTAGGCTACCCTCCTTTCTCGGAATTAATGCGGTATAAAATGCAATAAAAGGCAGGTACTAAAAACATGGTGAGTATCGTACCGACGGTCAGCCCAAACATAATGGTTACAGCAAGAGAAACCCCAAAAAACATCTTGTAATAAAGGAATGCCCCCTAATATGGTGGTCACTGCGGCATTCACTACAGGTGATAACCGACTTAACCTCGCAGAAATGAGCGCATCATAAAACTTTCTTGATATTGATTTTATTTATCTATTCTATATTGGTATTGCCTTGTGCCTATCAGTATAGTTCAAAAAATGATAGATAAGCTTTTTTATTTTATTCAATTTTGTGTATGTTCCTTGCAATTAGCGCCACACTAAATAGTCATCCGATTTTTTTCCATTTTGACCAACATAAAGCCTTTATCCAGAAGCTATCTCTTTTGTGAGTATTACCAGTAGGACATTAATTACCCAGGTATTTCCTTATCGCAAAGTCAATCAGTGCGATTTATCTTTTGCAAGAGAATCTCGCCAAGCTTGTTCCTCAGATTCAGTTTCAAAAATCTCGGTATCTGACTTTTCTGCTCGCTCTGGCACCACCTTTTCATGCCTGGGAGCTGGCATACTACTGGGTTTATTTCGAAGTTTATTAATACGCTCCACCGCATGTGGTTGGGGATTGAGATAGGTTTTCATATGAGTCCCTTTTAATCATCATAGTGACTATAAGTATAGTTCTTTCATATAAAACAGACTTACCTGCTAAGAAAGTGCATTTTGTATCTTAGTCCATGTTTTCTTATTGAATAAGGAGTCTGAATGGTAAGATGGTATCCTTCACGGCAGAGGGAAACACTACAGAAAACATAAGGGCAGATACGTATCTGCCCTTTATGATATGAAATGAAAACCGCTAATTCGCTCTTGGAGAGCGGCCATTGTATGATGCGACGCGAGCGCCCCATTCCAACAAGTTTTTATTGCAATCATCTTTATCTAAAATCACCTCGATAAAACATAATCCATCTGTTTTTTTTGCTTCTTCGATTGCATCAAGAAGCGCTTGATGCGTAGGTGCTTTAAACGCGCGAGCGTTGGCTTGCTGTCCGTTAAAAACCTCCACCAAATCAGCATAATGCCAATTGTTAATCACATTATACGGACCATCATGAATTTGCACTTCAATCGTATAAGAAGCGTTATTCATTAAAAAGATAATGGGTTTATACCCATAACGAATAAGGGTTGACACTTCTTGAGCACTCATTTGGAACGAACCATCGCCGATCAAAGCAATGACACGTTTTTTATTATGAAGTGCTGCTTGCATACCCAGAAGTGCGCCGACAGACCAGCCAATTGATCCATATTGCATTTGAATTTCAAAGGGACAATTTTCGGGTAAATTAAGACGCATGCCATTAAACCATGAGTCACCAGTCTCTGCCAAAACACCGTAATCACTACTTAAAAGCTTTTGGATTTGTCCAAAAAGGAATCGTGTAGTGAGCGGTGAGTTCAAGTCATCCGGCTCATGATATAAGGGAGCAGATCCCGCAATGCGTTTGTATGCTTTAAGCGACGCATCATTGAATTTCAATTTGTCCTTTAAGCCACTCAAAAACTCATTCATATACACTTCGGTATATACTTTACCGGCAACAGACACGCTACCATCCGCAATGACAATGAGTTTCTTTGGCTGGATGTTACACATATGGCCAACAGTTGTATAATCGTTAAAATTAGGTCCGATAAAAAAATAGAGATCACTTGATTCGACAATTTCTCCACATCCAGGCGAACTGACTGGCCCCCAATAAATGCCAATATAATTAGGATGCTGTTCTGAAATAAATCCCTTTGCATCAGGCATTGCTGCCAAGGCATAACCACAAGATTGACTTAAAGCTTCAATCATAGCAGTTGCCTCACAGGGTCGCGATTTACTTCCTGCTACCAACACTGGCTTGACTGCAGCATTAAGTTGTTTTGCGGTATCTTCAATTGCAGCAGCAAGAGAGGAGGTATCACTCAAGCGTTTGACGTTAAGCGCCCGTTGTGTCGGAGGAGAAACATCGGCTCCCGCAATGTTGCATGCAATTTCAATATAAACAGGTTTTTTCTTTTCAAGTGCAATCGCGATCGCCGCATCAATTTGCATGGGTGCATCACTTGGTCTATGAATAAATACGCTATGCGCTGTAATTTTCGCAAATATTTCGCGAACGTAGCTGTAATTTTCCGTTGCCAAAGTATGGTGTAAAATCTCCGCATCCTGCACCGAGTTCGTATTAGGCCCACCTGAAATAACAATGATCGGCAAATTCTCAGCATAAGCTCCTGCAACCGCATTGACTGCACTTAAACCACCAACACTAAAGGTTACCACCAGAGCAGAAACGCCTTTGATGCGCGCATAACCATCTGCGGCATAACCTGCATTCAACTCATTACAGCAATTGATCATTTTAAGGGAGTCGTTTTTTAATAGTTCGTCTAGCAAACCAAGGTTGTAATCTCCAGGAATGGCGAAATAATCATTCATTCCTAATTCTTGGAAGCGTTGTGCAAGATAAGTGCCTACAGTGGCCATAAGGAGTCCTTTTCTTTGAAAATACTGATAGAGAATTAAATTTATTATGGCAGTGGGTTGTGCTTTCTTCAAGGTATTCTTTGTACTTCTCCTTACTCGTAATTTATGTGTTGCGCACCACTAATTTGCGGGCTCCGCATGCTATAAATGCGCAACAAAATGCGCCCCTATTCTGCGTAAAACATATTGATCCGTGAAATAAAGAGAATGATTTGCATTGGGCACTAATAACATATCAAAATCCTTATCTGCCTTAATTAAGGCATCCACTAAGTGCATCATATTGGACGGATGCACGTTATCATCTAAATCACCATGAATTAAAAATAAGTGCCCCTGTAATTGTGACGCCAGAGGATAATTTGATTGTACGGTATAATCTATATCACTTGGCAAACCTTGATAGCGCTCCCCCCAAAATGCCAAATAACTTCGTAAATCTTGTAACCCAGAAACACAAACCCCTACCTTATAGACATCGGGATAAATCAGTAATGCGCGCGTTGCCGCATAACCTCCTGCTGACTGCCCCATAATACCCACTCGGTTGATATCAATATAAGAATACTGCTTGGCTAACTGTCGAATGACCTCTACATGATCCTCTAATCCTCCAGCAGTTTCTAAATGCTGGTACGAATACTCATGAAACTTTTTAGAACGCAGCGGGGTACCGCGTCCGTCCATATTAACAACGATGAATCCTAACTCAGCCAAACTTTGAGGCCACCAACAACCATAGATATATTCTGGAAGATCAGAACAATATGTTTTAGGTACACGCATCAATTGTGGCCCGGGATAAATATCATCAATTATTGGATATTTTTTCTTAGGATCAAAATCTGTAGGGAAATAGATAAGACCATAAATATCCGTCTCTCCATCAGCACCTTTAAGGCAAAACGACTGTGGCGGCTTATAGCCCAAAGCAAATAATTGAGAAAAATCGGCTGTTTCCAGCATTGCAAGCTCATGCCCATTTGTATCACGTAATTTAGTTATGGGAAGAGAATCCATAGACGAATAATAATCGATAAAATAATCCTGAGATGGTGAAAAAACAATGGTGTGATCGGCTGTTTCTGGGGTTAGTAATTGCACATCACTCCCATCTAAACGGGCACGATATAAATAACGAAAATAGGGATCAACACCCGCTTCTTTTCCATTCCCTAAAAAATAAATCCACCGATTGATAAGATCGACATGGAATACCTTACGCACCATCCACGCACCTTGCGTTACTGGATTTTTGACTTGTCCAGTCTGTAAATCATGTAAATACAGATGCGCCCAACCATGCTGATCAGATAACCAAGTAAATTCATTCGTTGCTTCGAGTATGTGCGTGTAATTCTGCCACAGGATGAGCTGGCTGGGTTCAACATATCCCGTGGATTTTTCAGTTAAAATAATCCGCAGCTGCTCGGTAGCAACATCCAGCTCACATAAAGAAAGCTGATGATTTCCTCGTTCTTCTTTTAAAAAAAAGATTTTTTTACTGTCTTCACTCCACCAGACATAGCCTGCCTCAATCGGTGAGCCTACCAATGCAGGCATCAATGGAGGCACGTCAATAAAGCGCAGCGTCTTTGTGCGGACATCAATCACACATAATTTAATTTCTGGAATCACTGCATCGCCGACCAACGGAATATGCGCCTCAAAAACCTGCGGACGCAAAGAACCATCCTCCGGCACATGTTGCAGCAATGCTAATTTTTTTACATGCTCTTGATTACATTGAAACGTCACAATCTTTTGTGAGTCAGGAGACCAAAGCGCCATAGGCGGAAGCGTTATCTGCATACGGCGTAGTGTGAGCGAAGTTAAATTCGTATCTGGGGAAGCAGCATAGGCCTGTAGCGCACTCCCATCTGTAGTCAGTTGATATTCTTTATTCTCAGTACCTGAAAAAAGAAATAAATTATGGTCTTTGCTGTATATATCCCAATGCTGATCTGGTGAACGTATTCGTGACAGGATTGTCGCGGGAATAAACCCCCAAATTTCCATAATTGTAGGACAATGAGACATGGCGGTTTGCTGTGTGGTATCCGCAATCCATACGAGCTCTTGAGTTGTTCTATCATATTGAAAAATAAATTGTTCGATATGGAGTTGCAAAATATGCTCGTTAAAAAAATCCACCTTACTGATGGGCAATATAAAGGCGTTTATTTCTTTATTTAATTGCTCAGCAATTTTTTTTGCCAGGAATAGATGGTCAAAAGCCGGTTCTTTCTTTTTACTCTCTAGATTAAAAATAAGATATTCATAGCCTTTTGCCGTATCATGCCTATAGCAAAGAAACTTTTCATTGGGTGACCATGCAATCGCAGGCTGTAAGTTCTTGATTAAGCACCCCACATTTTGAGGGAGAAATTTCTTTGACTTTTCATAGCGCTTTGTTTGATCGTGTTCCATAATTAGGCCTATTGTTTTTGGCTTTGTTGCATTTTGGCAATCATGTCATTTAAATCACTATAGACCCAGGCTTCAATAATTTGATGATTATGATCCAGGCGAAAAATGGTAATCCCACTATAAAACACGGATATACCTGTGGCGGGAATACCCGAAAATTCATTCTTATGGGTTCCATGGCCATGCCAACGTGTCACCACTTTATCGCCACTCACAATAAGATCATCAATCTGATGCAGTAGATCGGGAAAGGCCTTATACCATTGTTGTAACGCTTCTTTGAAATCCTGTAAATTGGCTGCTTGTTCATAGCTAAAATGAATTGAAGTCTTTGCTGAAAATAGCTCATCAGCTACTGCCACCTTTTGCTGATTCCACAGTTCATCAAAAACTCTTCTCACTGTCTGCTCTATCGCTGAAGTCATATTCATACGCTCTCTTTGCTTCATGGGGTAACGGATTACGCTGCAGGATTATGTGTCGTACTCTCTAGTTTTTGGGCTTTATTTCTATATGCTTTAACTTCTTCTTGCTGCTCAAATAATCCTTCGTTTTTTTGTTTATTACCTATTGGCACAGCCTCTTCCTGGGTAGCCTTTTCATCTGTTGCTTTTTTTCTGGGGGGAGGATTGTTGAACAACTCTAAAGACTCTTGTAAATTATTTTCTTCTGCATGTTCACGTAGCGTGTCAACAAGAAGATTGTTCGCCTGCAATCCATCTTCCAGAATCTTCTTGAGCAAGTTTTCTGTGGTTTCTTTTCCCTGCTGTGCGTTAAATTGAATTGTCGGTGCTTCCTCTTTTTCTTGCATACTCACAACTAAAAAAATAGAGAATATTTAGAGTATAGTTCTCTTTTGAAATTATGGTGCCATACTCTTATTTAAGGCAGTTGCCGCAAGAAGAACCCCCGCCGCCGCAGTTAATCCGAAGGCTAAAGCAGGTTTAAAAAAACTAAATTGATTGGGTTTTATTTCAGCTTTGTTCACTTTAGGTTTTTGGATCACTGCCGTATCCTGTGTCGAACTTGCATCCATAAGCATGGTAGGGCCTTGTGGCGGGCTTGCGTTCACAAGCATTCCTTTACGCGCTTTAATAATTACCTTAGAAAAAAGGATATTATCCTTTCTTGCTTCCATAATGTAATCACCAGGCGGCACATTGAGAAAAGCCACGCCGCCATCCAGTGACGTCGATTTCAAAGTGCGGATAAAAGGATTGGTTTTGTGGATAAATGGAAAAATATCAAAATAAAAAGTTCGTACCTTTACGTTAGGAGATAAACTGACTGTAACCCCCTCAACACCTTGTGGAATATCATCCATGGTTGTATTAGGCGGTGTTATGGTTGCAGCAATTTGGCACGCGTCCGGATCTTCAGCTTCTCCAATAGCAAATGAAAGTAATTTATAAGCCATATTGGAAGGAACTTGGAATGAAATATTTTTAACGTAATTTTCATGGTTTATTCCTTCTGGTGGGACAATCACCGTAGCGGTTTGTGTTGTCTTATATCCAGTCCAAAAAGATCCTGGTTTCTCAAAAACTAAAGTAATGGGCTTGCCGACAGCCCATGCAAATGGTCCAAATTTTCCAGAAGCGTCCGTCTTAAATTTTAGTTGGTTATTTTCAAGTACAGTAATTGTTGCATCTGCAATAGGCAGTCCAGAGATAAACGAACGAGCAAATCCAGAAACCAAGACTGCTTTCATAATAAGTTCCTTTTCTAGATGTTCCCTTAATTACTTCGTACTCTAATGGAGCCTAGCAAAAATATAAAGCCCAATTACCCTAATAAAAATATTGTCTAATCAGTATGTTGCCAAAAATGATAGGCTAAATAAGCGTTAAGCTTAGGTAAAATAAATTCTGGCTTTAGCTCTTTAAAAAGTTCGAGTGCATTCTCCTTATGTTCCGTATCAGGAGTATTCATATATAAATCCGCCTTAAAGTCAGACAGATGAACAGCAACATGATTTATGCCATCTTCAAAAGTAGACCAATCATGTTTATTTATCCAAGGAGAAAAAATTGTAAACGAAGGCTTGTTGAGCGCTTTCGCCATATGGATTGCGCCACCTTCATTACCGATAATCGCATCACACTCATTCATAATCGCAATAAACGTTCTTAAATCATAATTGGATAGCTCAAAAAATATCTTCTTTTTGGCGTCATCATTGCACAATTCATAGACTTTTTGTGCTTCCTCTTTTTGGTCAGGCAAAAAATTAAATAAAATATTCACATCGACCTGGCTTACTATCTGATTCACCAGCGTTGCTATATATTCAAGAGGATATGTTTTTAAAGGACAACTCCCCAAAATGTTAAGCATTAGGTTTTTTTTAGCAGGGACATGGTGTTTTTTAAATAAAAGTGCAGCCCTTTGTTTTTCATCTTCAGAAAGATAGATTTGCGGATGGCGTTCAGGTACTACATTGTTTAAAAAGGGTTGAATTAAAAGCAGTTTTAAATCAATCATCCGACCAGGCGGAGTGTTCTTTACTGATTCTCGAGGAAGATTATCTGTATACAGAAAGGTCCTGTATTTTTTCCTATAAGAGACCCGACGCTTTGCGTTACAAAGCCAAACAATAATCCAGCTTTCCAATTTGGTATACGCATCAATTACAATATCGTAGTGTTCACGCCTGATTTGCAAAGCAAACTTTATAAAAGTACGGACACTAGTCCTATGTTTAGGATGCAAGGTAATAACCCGACTAATGTTAGGGTTTCCTTCTAATACAGGTAAAGCCTCTTTATTCACTAAGTAATGGATCTCTGCATTCGGCATTATTTTTTTTAAGTTATTACAAATAATACTACTCATTAAAACATCACCAATTTTTTTATGCTGCATGACCAATATTTTCATTTTATCATCTTATTAAAACTTAAATCGATAAAGAGCTGGAGTTTCAATAGTCACAGTTTCCACCTACGATGAACCCACCACCATTGTTCGGGATGTTCAAGAATTAATTGTTCCAATTGTTGGTTATACCGTAAGGTATTATTAGATATTGCCTGCTCCTCATCCGGATGGGTCTCCCATGATAAGGCGGGGAAAAACTCCAGTACATGTTTACCATTGGCTAGGCGATAGCATGCAAGAGGCACCACCGGAGCTTGATATTTACCGGCAAAAAGAGCCAAACTGCGGAACGTTCCTGCCTTAGCATTAAAGAAGTTTACGGCAATACCTTCTTTATTTTTAAGTTCGGCATGCTGATCCATGGTAAATAAAACCGTTTCTTTATTTTTTAGTGCCTTGATTATTTTTAGCGGGGCTCCAGCTTTATCAATTCGTTGCCCACCATAACGCTGATTACGGTTAAAAATGAGCCGTTCAAGCCACTGGATACGAATGGCCTTTCTAATAATCCAAATAGGACCAATTAACGATTTCAATTGAGAAAATACCAGTGAAATAGTTAACTCCCAGTTCCCTATGTGCCCCATAAGCAGAAAACATCCATGATCTTGTTTTTTGGCCTCCAAAAGATGCTCAATCCCTTTAATTTCCACGCGATTATCAACGCGCGCATACCAATCCATAAAGATTAACTCTTTGATAGTGGAAGCCACATGCGAGTAGAACGCCCAGGCCAAATGCTTTTTCTCTTTTAAAGAAAGCTGATTCTTAAAAACACGATCGATATTTTCCAGCACGATTTTCCGACGTATCGGTACTAAATAATAAAATAGAAATCCTGCAATACTAATGCGACATTGACTCCTCAACTACATCTCCTACGACATTACCACCGCTTATACGACCACAGCCACTGCTCAGGATATGCAAGCAGCATTTCCTCCAATCTTTTATTATATTTTTCCGTATTTTCCAGATAGGCTTGTTTTTTGTCTTTAGAAGCATCACTGGGAATTTCAGGGTAAAATTCGATAATATGTTGTTTTTTGTTTAATCGATAAAAACTAACGGACAATACGGCACAATTCAGACGATGAGCCAGATAAGCGATGCTTCCATAAGTTTTACTTGGCTGGCCTAAGAAACTGGCGCTTAAACTGGACTTGCTATGGCAAGGTGGTCTTAAATCAAAAGGGAAAAAAACAACATTTTTAGTTCTTAATGCAAGACGGGTTTCAGCAAGCGCATTATTTTTGTTAATTATTTTAAAGCCCGCTTTTTCAAAACGGCCCCAAAAAATAGAATTTAGAAAACTGAGTCGTAATGCTTTACGAACACAATAGTAATGGTGTGCTCCTTTTTCAACTTGGTTCAGTGAGAACAGAGGAGCAAACTCCCAATTACCTAAATGCCCCGTTAAAATAAGCACCCCATTTTCTTTTTTGAGCGCATTATATAGATGTTCGACACCAATAAGTTTCACCCTCTTCTCTAAAGATTTTTCTGTTAAAAAATTCATTAAAAAAAGTTCTTTGATACAAAGAAATATATGGGAATAATAGGCAATAGCAATACGTTTTTTCTCGTAGGCTGAAAGCAAACCATGGAATACTTGCTCGATATTTTTTTGCGCAATGCTGTACTTTGTGGGCATCAAGAAGTAAACAATCCACCCTACCCAATTCACCGGAAGCACATTACAATTGCGTTTCATCTCGAGCATACAACATCCTAATCTGTAGATTGCAACAAGCAGAAAATTTGCTCACGCAGTCTACCTACGCGGGTATAGAAAGTAAAGGGATAAACAGTCCAATACCAATCTCGACAACGAGCCCCTACAATCGAAATATAAATGGAGTAATTGATACACTACCCTATATCAGTTTTATACGGTCTAAGATGTAGGCAGCAGGTAAGCATAGCCAAAAGTACTCATTTTTTCTGGATGTTTCTCCCACACCAGATTGAATTTATCGCCTAATTGAGCATTGGGAAACTTTTCAGCTAAATAGCTTGGTATTGCATACTCACCATCGTTTTGCAGCCATATAAGAATAGCGCCATTCATTTTTACCTCTGATAAATTGATCCATTCTGATATACGTATGTCCCCATTAATCCATACATTAGGCCGATGTTTTTCACTGCTGTAGAAAGCTATATTTCCAGCGATCCAGGTGTCGCCAATAATAAATTTTAAAGGTGTCTGTGTTTTTGTATGCCATAATGAGTGAACGTATTTTGACAATTCAAGTCCTGGAAAATCTACTCGACGCGGATTATCATTTTTTTCATTTGCGTGATAGTAATTGACGCCCACATAAAGTGTAATCTGAAACAGAAACATGACTATCCAGAAGGAAAAAAATTTGTAAATCCTATTTTTATTCACTTCAAAATAAGACAAGAGTGCAAGCGGGATAAATGATAAGAAAGGCATACCATACATATCCTTTATTTTATGACCGCTAATAAAACTAATCAAAATTAATAATACAATGGGAGACCAAGCCAACCAGGAAACAATCTTTCTTTTGAAAATTTCTTCAGTTTTCTTGGGGCTTATAGCATGAAAAGGATATAATAAAAGGCAGACTCCTAATAAAGAAAAAACACAATCAAGAATTTGGACCAGCAAAAAACGTAGGGAATAATATAGGCTGTCTTTGACGGTTAAAACATCCCCAAGTCTATCTTTGATATAATATTGGGGGAGAAAATTATGCTGAATTAACCACTGAAGGTGCGGAATGAACAGTATAATAAAGGACAACACCGTCAGATAAGGACCTGCTTTTTTAAAATTATTACGAGCACGAGAATTGAAGACCAGGAATAAAAAAAGTACGGTCGCTTGTATTAGGGTGGTGTATTTCGTGTAAAAACTAAGCGCAATGATGCACCCAAGCAAGATCCAATAGATTATATTAGAGCGTAATAAAGCCAGCGCAAATACATAACTTCCTATCGCTGTCCAAAACATTTGTAATACATTAGGATTAAATTCCGTAGATAGAAAATTAAAGTAGACTATATTTTGTGCCAATGCGGCTCCCATTAGTCCATGAATTGGACTAATAAGTAAAGCCCCTGTTCGATATATTGCATATAAACTAAATCCGCTAGCGAATGCGGACAATCCATAAAATCCAACGGGAGAAGTTCCAAATAGATAATATACAGCCTGGAGCAACCATGCATACAGGGGGGGATGTCTGTAAGTGCCTAAAGGCCATTCGTTGCCCCAAACAAATCCTTCACATACATCAAGCGGGACATTAAGTTGAAAAATCGCAGGCAAAATTACCCAACAGCTGATATGTAAAAAGAAGAGACTCCAGAAGCAATAGGAAATATGTTTTTGAGAGTCCAAAAATTTTAGTCTGTTGCCTCGTGCGATACTATACACATTAACCATCTACATAATTTTAAGGGCTTAAGATTAGCTCAAGTTTCTTATTCTCTCAAGGCATTAAAGAGGCCCAAGAAAAAAATCAACTACATGCCGCTTTTGGCAGAGCAAAATCCAAAACTAGAGAAATAACCTGAAAATTAGTTCCCAACCTCGAAAATAAAATAGTATTTGGCTTTTAGATCTCAGTTAAGTAATATCAGCACATTAAAAAACTACCGTATTGATTCATTATGGATATAAGCAAAACTCCAACTCGGATTGCAATAGTTGCTGGAGAAGCCTCTGGAGATTTATTGGGGGCAGGATTAATACGCGAGCTAAAAAAGCATCTGCCGGATATTGAATGGATGGGCATTGGTGGTCCTGAGATGATACGGGAAGGTTTTAACTCCAGGATAGACATGCAGCGCCTTTCTGTTATGGGAATTAGTGACGCGCTGCTTCATTACCCTAAATTATTCAAAATCAGAAAAATGCTCTATAAGGAATGGCAGAAAAATCCTCCTGATGTCTTTATTGGAATTGATTATCCTTATTTTAATTTATCTCTAGAGCTACGCCTAAAAAAATTGGGGATTAAAACCGTCCATTTGGTCAGCCCCAAAATCTGGGCTTGGCGACAAAAACGAGTTTTTTACATTAAAGAGGCTGTTGATTTAATTCTTACTTTATTTCCTTTTGAAGAGGTTTTATATAAGAAGTTCGATGTCCCAGTACGCTATATAGGCCATCCTCTTGCTGATCATATTGACATAGACATTGATGCCGCCCCTATCAGAAAACAATTGGGCTTTTCAACTCAAGACAAAATAATTAGCGTCCTCCCAGGAAGTAGGGCAAGTGAAATAAAATATATGGGACCGTTATTCCTTGACGTCATGCATGAGCTCACGACACAGATGCCTGATCTTCAGTTTATTGTGCCAACAGCCAATGCCAATCTAAAAGCGCTTTTTTTACAACAAGTAGCAAGTAAGGGGTATGATTTAAAGCTTAAGATACTGGATGGGCAATCTCGTGAAGCCATGCTTGCTTCGGATTTTGCGATAGTCAAATCAGGAACGGCCACATTAGAAGCCATGCTATTAAAACGTCCCATGGTTGTTGCCTTTAAATGGAGTGCGTTAAATCATGCCATTATCGCCCCTCAAGTTAAAATCCCTTTTATCTCCTTACCTAATATTTTAGCAAACCAGAAATTAATTCCTGAGTTTATCCAATCTGAAGCATTAGCTAGGCCAATTGCCCAAAAAGTATTTCAATTGTTGAACTCTACAGATACCGAGGAACAGAAAAAACAATTTACGAGCATACACCACTGCTTAAAACAAAACGCCAATGAAAAAGCAGCCTTAGCTATTTATCAGCTTCTGGGTACTTGTCGCTCTTAAGCCGTTTTTTTAAAAAGTAAGTTTGTCTGTGCCATTCACGATCTGGTAAAGCAGGATAGCCTCCCACTCGCGCACCTGGGTCAACATCTTGAACTGCAGTAGAACCAACCAGAATCGTAGCACGATCTCCTATAGTAAGATGCCCACTTACTCCAGCTTTACCAGCTAAGGTAACATATTCACCTAGTTTACTGCTGCCCGCAATACCGACTTGCCCACAAAGAATAGACCCTTTCCCAATTTTTACATTGTGACCAATCTGGATCAGATTATCCAAACGGCACCAATCACCAATTTCAGTATTTTCCATAGAGCCTCTATCAATACAGGTATTGGCTCCAATTTCAACATGACTTCCGATAACAACCCCACCAGCCTGGGGAATTTTATAATATCCATGCTCATCGCCAGCAAAACCAAACCCATCTTGGCCAATTCGTGCTCCTGGATAAATCAATACCTGATTTCCCATAACGGTATGACTAATACTGACATTATTTTCAATACAACAATCATCGCCAATGACGACACCATCACCTATAAAAGTATTAACTCCAATTTTACAACGAGCGCCGATACGAACGTGCTCACCAATATAAACACCATGAGCAATGTGACATTCTGGACCAAGCGTAGCGCTTGCAGCAATAAAAGCAGTCGGAGCAATAAAATGTTTCACTGCATCAGTTGGGTAGAAGACCTGTGCAATAAGTGCATAAGCCTTATAGGGATTAGGATGAACCAATAAATGCATCTGTTTGGGTGCATGATGTATGTAATTTGGTGAAATAATGCATGCACCTGCTTGAGAGTTTTTTAGCGCTTTTATGTATTTTTTCTCATGCAGCATGGAAATATGATGTTCTTGAGCATTTGCAAGTGGCGCAATATCTGTAACGGTATATGTCGCGCCACCATTATGATGAAGTGATGCGCCAGAACACTTTGCTAAATAAGCCAAACTAAAAGGACCTTGGGGAGTAGAAAATCGAAATGACACAATGCAAACACCTTAATTAATGAATCTTAACGATACAAGCCACGAGTAGAACCTTTAAGAAAGTGCACGATATGATGGATATCAATATTATCTGCAAACTCAGATTGTACTTGTATGATGGCTTCTGCAATGCCTAATCCTTTATGAAATAAAGTCTTATATGCACGTTTAATACAGCTTTTTGCTTCAGATGAATACCCTCTTCGACGTAAACGTTCGACATTAATCCCATATAATTTTGCCGGGTTTCCTGAAACCAAGGCATAAGGACAAACATCTTTAGTGATTAAACTAAGAGCCCCTATCATGGACATACGACCTAGTTTGATAAATTGATGTAAACCACAAAGAGCGCCGACCGTGACCCAATCCTCAATAACGACATGGCCACCAATGGCCACCGCGTTTGAAATGATATTATGATTCCCAATAAACACATCATGTCCCACGTGCGCTGAGGTCATAAGAACATTATTATTACCGATGCATGTCTGTCCGCCTCCTCCTCGCGTTCCACGATTTATAGTGACGTACTCACGAATAATATTATCATTTCCAATAACGACCTTACTGATCTCTCCATTAAACTTGAGATCTTGAGGAATGCCTCCGATAATGGCCCCGGCACTGATCTGATTACGCGCCCCAATTTCTGTCCATCCCTCAATTGTTACATGGGAAGCAATTGATGTTCCTTCTGCAATCCTTACATTTTCACCGATAATAGAATAAGGACCGATTATGACATTAGGACCGATTTTAGCCCCAGGAGCAATCAATGCTGTTGGATGAATTTGATTCAGGCTAGGAATAACATTAATTGCTAAATGATCTAATTGACTCACTAGCATTTTTACCTCCACAACTTAAATCTCAAAACAACGGTCATTTTAAAGGTACATTAAGTATCCAAACATAATGTACCTTATAAAGCCTTTCTCAATCTAAAAACAAACTTCTGGATATTGTGTCTTTTAGATTAACATGTGTAACTTGCTTTAATGAAAACGTCACGAACAGCAAATCTTTGAGCAAAGTAGATATTATTTTTAGAAATACTGCTACGTATTGACTCTGCATTAACCTGTGACCAATATTGTTCTGTATTAAGACCACCTTGAACGCCAAAGCTGCTGCCGTTATGGAACGGGATTGTTGCTGCTACTGCGATATTCGAGCCCACTACAATAGAAGTCCAAAGCGTTGTTGGCGTAGATTGCTTATAACTATATTGATTCATCACCGCATTAGTTGGGTAATTAGGAATAACTCCTGAAGTACTTAACTTTTCATCCCAGCCAGAATTATAAGAACCACCTAAAACAGACGCCGATACATCGCCGACAACACTTATATAACGATTTAGGCTCCAAGATGCTCCCATACCAATTTGAGGTCCAATTCCGAAATATTTTGCTGAGTAATCAATTTCATCGTCTAATGGAGTTTCGAGCAATGCAAAATTGGGCGTTAAAAATGCCATGGTTCCATTGTATTCAGCTGAAAATCCTTTTTTAAACTCAGTCGCCTTAAGTCCATAAAAACGTGAAAAACGCACATTTTTTAAAACAGAACTTTGGAAATAATGATGTGTTAATAATTCAGCAGTTTGGAAATCATAGTGAGAACTGACCGACGCACTCGCATTAATCATTTCCTGTCCACCAGCATGTAGCAGGCTAAAGAAACTATTTTCATTTTGCACAATTTGGCTTAAGCGGTTTGATAGTACGCCTTGGGGTCCGGTATTAACTATCTCACTAAATCCTTTGCTTTTTAAATTAGTATAAGTAAATGTCACATCGTTATCTTTCTGCGGGCCAAATGTATAACCAGCGCCTACTGTAAAGCCCCAACGCGAGCCAGGTCTTATTTGATGTGCAACAATATCGCCATCCACAGTAAACGTATCGGCAAATAAAGTTTTATTAATTCCTTCGTCACTTAAAGAACCATATATTGCACCGCCAGTAACGAAAAAGCCGTTGCTGTAGTTTTGAACATCACCTAAAGTACCGGAAAAAGCGAGGGTGCTGTTAGCAAGAAATAAGCCGAAAAGAAACTTCCCTTTTTGTTTTAAAATTATCACGTTCACTCCATTAACAGATTACATTTAACAAAAATTTAATCAGAAATCCTCTGAGGCTATAGATTAGCAGAATCCAATTAGATGTCTATATGTTTACCCTTAACTCAGGTAATGAAATCATAAGTCTAACGTGTAAAATAAAAAGACAAAAAGAGCCACTTTTAAGGAGAGTAAAACCTATCCGTTTCGACACATTTTTTTCCGAAAAGTGCTCTCTGCCCCCCAATAGTTGGAACGGGAAAATTTTTTATGTACAAGAAAAACCACGTGGCGTAAGTAAATTTACAATTGACAACCATGCAGAAAAAGTTGACCCTGAGTGATGGTTGCATCCCTATTCTTTTAAAATATTATTTTGGAAATAGATCGCTATGGCACATTTTAAAAAAATAATTTTCTTCTTTTTATATTTCACTCTAAGTATTAATTCCCATAGCCAATCACTAGAACAAGATAATGAAATCCTAATTAGCTACACTTCGCTAGGGATGCTTCCTAAAGAAATGGCAGAAGTAGCCTTAAAAAAAATGCCGCCACTTGATGCACTGACAGCAAAGTACGATGTAACCCTTTATAAAATTAATTATAAAACCCCTGCACCCGATGGACATATAAGCACCGCCTCTGGTCTCGTTGCGATCCCCTCAGTACCGGGTGACCTGGGCATCGTAAGTTATCAACATGGAACTCGCTTCAACCACAATGATGCACCGTCCAGAATGACAGAGGGTGATGCGATTTATCCTGCCTTGTTTGCCAGCCATGGTGGTTATTTGACAGTGCTGCCAGATTACCTTGGTTTTGGAGATAACGAGTTAACCCTACATCCTTACGTACAATATGAAACCCTTGCCAGCAGTAGTGTGAATATGCTTTTGGCCGCCAAAGAACTTGCCCAAAAAATACATATTAAAGTAAATGATCAGCTCTATATTGGTGGTTACTCAGAAGGAGGCTTCTCCTCTTTAGTGATGTTTGAATTACTTAGCACACAGTATCCCAACATACCGGTTACTGCAGTTGCTTTAGGTTCAGCACCTTATGACTGGGATGAAACGATGAAATTCATCATGCTTGATCCTGGCCCCAGAGCAACTGCCTATTTAGCGTATTTTTTCTATTCCCTGCAAGCTTATAAAAACTATTGGACTGATTTAAATCAGATATTTGTCAGCCCATATCATGTCATTGTTCCCAAATTATTTGATGGACTTCATTCGTCGAAAGAAATACTTAATGCGCTCCCGCAAAATCCAGCATTAATTTTTCAACAGGAATTCTTCAATGCCATCTTAGATCATACAGATAGCCACTCGGACAACCTTAGGAGCTATTTCAATCATTATGATTTCTCACCAACAGCACCGTTACTGCTTATCGGTACTAAAGGAGATAAAGACGTGCCTTATCATGGTGCCGAACTCGCTTATGAGCAATTTACAAAATACAGCAGTGCCGTCTTTATTCAATCAGTCAGCGACACCCTCGACCATAGAGATGCCGGACCCTATGTTTTTTATGAAATGCTCAAGTTCTTCAAGCATTCCCATTCCGGATAATAAGATGACACTATTAAGCTAAGCTCAATAGTAAGGTAGGCTGGGCCGTTAAGCCCAGCGTTTGCTGAATTAATTCTTATTTCTCAAAATGTCCATTATGAAAACCATCACGGTAATCTCAATTAACAAGTACGTACCATAATGTTCATACATTGGCATTGTTACATGCTGGGCTTAGCTGTGTATAGACCGGGGACATCCCTGACATATGTTCGGGGACATAGTTGACACTTTACAATGGCATATTGATTAGAAGTAGGAGGATCAATATGCCCTGGAAAGAGGCAACAATTATGTCCCAAAAAGA
>Ga0209935_1000504_pt1 | contig 95041 bp, 76 predicted proteins | sample ThiBio_1000_plan_2_FD_183958 | JGI IMG/M metagenome (GOLD analysis project Ga0209935, IMG submission 183958) | Wastewater bioreactor microbial communities from Cape Town, South Africa - Thiocy_cont_1000_plan (SPAdes) | ecosystem: Engineered > Bioreactor > Thiocyanate-remediating >... | reverse complement strand
GAATTCAATGTGGCCCAGGAATTAGGCCGTAATGGCTTGAGAGAATTGCGAAAAGAGGCTGCTATTGTTAGCTAGATTTTGATGATTCAAAACCGCTTAAAAATGTTCCAATGTGCGTGCAAGGCGAATATTTGAAGCATTTACATATAAGGTGTATTTCGTTCCTGTTTGTACCACCAGGGTGGGGGCGCTTTTTATCCCATATGCCGAAACCAATTCCAGGTTGTCCTCAACTTTTACAACCTCAAATGGGATTTCGGCTTCATTCAGGAACGCCTTTGCTATTTTGCAGTTCGGGCAGGTTGCGGTGGTAAAGAGAAGCAATCTTTCATCTTCTGTAAAAAGCGATTCAGCCTTTGCCTCGTTTGATATTACTTGTTGAGGCTGCCGCGTGGTTTGGCCGGGCAAAAGTAATGTCTTATAAATCTGGATGCTTCAGTAAAAAGCAACAGTGTAAGTTCAATTCCCACCGAAAAGGTTATTTTAGAAGGAAAGATGGAGCGTACCCAGGTTGCTGGTCCTCCATAATCTGAATTTCCCGGCAGACCGCATTCAGACGGTGCCCAATAAAACAGGCTCCGCTCAGAGGCCCGAAGTAAAAGAGGAGCAAACGAGTCGCCCTCCAATTCTTCACAAATGACCTAACTGCCATTTTTACTCCATCGGCTAGGGCGACAACATCACCGTTTTTACCCAGGCAATCTTTACTTAACTCACGATTTGGGCGAAGAAGCAAAAGTGCCGCGACCTTTTCTGTCCTTTGTGTAAGATATGTTCGCACATCATCTTCGAGTGACCCTGTGATGCTAATACCAACTGCGACCGTAGAACCTTGACCATCCAGAATTTCTCCTTCAGGCGAATTCAAATCATTTGATATAGTAAGACCAAAATCCGCACTTATTGCGGCATCAGTTCGCCAATGATTACCCTGCTGATCTACCTCAATCGTGTATCGAGCAACGTCAGAGAAAGTAAAACCAAAAGCAAACCAAGCAGAAAGGCGTGATAACCCACGTGCTCGAACAAGACGGCAATTTGTGTCCTGGTTTATTTGGAGACCATTCTTTTCCGGGGGCCAGCCCCACTGAATATGGCAAATTAAGTTATACTAAAACCAACCAAAATCATTAAGTTTCAGTAGGATAATTTGCCATGACCCCTTCAGATAAAAGTGAAAGGCTGCCGCTGCCTCTCCAGGCACCGGTGCAAATTTACCAGTTCCATGTTTTATTGCTCACTATCAGCCCGGCTATCTGGCGCCGCTTTCTTATCCGTAGCGATTCTACTATCGCTGATCTCCATCATATCCTTCAAATTCTTATGGGCTGGAGTGACGAACATCTTCACCAGTTCACCATTCATGGTAAGCACTACGGAGTTGAACATCCAGGTGGGATCTACTTCAGCACTGATCCAAAGAAAATCTATCTGTGTGATTTCAATTTTAGATTAAAGGAACGCTTCCTTTACGAATATGACTTTAACGACTACTGGCAGCTTCAAATTCGCCTGGAACAAATCCTCCCCCTTGATCCGAATAAAACTTATCCGTTTTGTATTACGGGTGCAAGAAAAACTCCTCCTGAGGACTGCGGTGGTCCCGAGAGATTTATGGAACAAGAAGTTAAGATGGAGTTAGCCTTGTGGGACAAGAAATTCCGCCTGGCTGAGATCATGTCGGCCCTTTTGCCCACTATTTACGATGAAACGACAAGTATACAGGCGGCCGTTGATCCGGTAAGGGTCGAACTTACGGCCATCTTACAAGATTTAGAAGAGGCTAAATTCAACCGGTTCACCATAAACCAGCGTCTAAAATTGTATGCCTCAGGGGAGGTGGATTGGCGCTGGAAAGAACTTGAAAAAGAAAAACCAAAGCCATTTAAAAAGAGCATCCGTACGAAGAAGGCTACAAAATGAAAATAACAATTCAAATCGTCCTTGAAAATACCGAGCAGACACATGATAGGGAAGACCCGGTTGTTGAAGAAATTTTCAGCTTTGAGCGTACCGAGAATAGTGACATACTTGCTCCTGAAAGCCTGGGGTTAACGCTTGATGAGGCCAAAACTTTATTGGCTGGTGTCCAGAAAAAGCTGGTCACCGAACAGGTGGGAGTCCACCTCTCCAAGAAAAGCAACTGCCCACAGTGTCACAAGGCTTATGTGCAAAAGGGACGACATAAGATTTCTTTCAGCACGTTGTTTGGCAAATTGAAGGTGGACAGCCCGCGTTTCTACACTTGTGAATGCCAGCGTGAAATTGAAATGCCGCTCAATAAGACCAAGAAAATGCCAAGTTTTAGTCCTCTGGCCGGTTTATTGAAGGAACACAGCGCCCCGGAATTTACCTATCTGCAAACCAAATGGGCTGCCCTGATGAGTTACGGTTTAACCTCCCAAATCTTAAAAGAGGTTCTGCCATTGGATAAACCTATTAGCACCTCGGTTCTCTCAAAGAAGGTAAAACAGGTAGCACTTCGTGCAGACAGCGAACTGGGTGAGGAAAAACCGATATTTATTGAGGGCTGCCAGGCCGAGTGGGAGGCTTTACCGCCACCGGCCCCACCGCTTACCGTCGGAGGGGATGGCGGATATGTACGTGGGCGAGAAGGCAAAGACCGCAGATTTGGCAATTTCGAGGTAATTGTTGGCAAAAGTATCCCGGCTCCAGGACAGGGACCAAATAAGCGATTTGGCTATGTGAATTGTTATGATGCCAAACCAAAAAGAAGGTTGTTTGACCTTTTGAAGAGCCAGGGAATGCAGTTCAACCAGCAGGTAATCTTTCTTTCAGATGGCGGCGATACCGTTCGAGATTTGCAACTTTATCTCAATCCTCAAGGCGAGCACATTTTGGATTGGTTCCATATCACCGGTGCTTTCTCAATTTGTAAAAGGACTACCCAGCCTGCCTGAACCTAAATTGCCATCTAAAGGGAAGGGAAAGAAAGTTGTGAAGGAAAATGAGGAAGACGACCTGCCTAAACCTAAACCGGAGGAAGTAGCGAAAAAGGTAGAACAGATAAAATGGTTCCTGTGGCACGGAAATGTGTATAAGGCTTTGCAAATTTTAGACAACCTTGAATTTGAATTGGAGCCTGTGGAAGAAAACGGCGTTGTTTTCAATAAACTCTATCTCAAAGTGGTGGAATTCAAGGGATACATTAAGGCCAACCAGCCCTATATTGTGAATTATGGGGACCGGTACCGCAATGATGAAACAATATCTTCCTCATTTGTGGAATCAACGGTGAACGAGGTAATCAGCAAACGGTTCGTCAAGCGGCAGCAGATGCGCTGGACCAAAGCGGGAGCGCACCAGCTACTCCAGGTAAGAATTCAAGTTTTGAACGAGGAATTGAGAACTACCTTCGGTCGTTGGTATCCCGGAATGAAACCGCAAGAAGAGGTTAAAGAAGCACAAAAAGCAGTGGCTTAATTGTCGTTGCACTTCAGGGCTGGCCCCCGGAAAAGAATGGTCTCGTAATCAAAGGAGCGAACTGCTTTTCCCAGTTGAGCACCGTCTGGTGGGTGAGCTCAAATCCTCGTTCCAGGAATATTTCGGATAAATCTCTAAGCGAGAGCTTGTAACGCAGCCGCCAGAGGACGACAAGAAATACAATTTCGGTCGGATATTCAAGAAAATTAAAAGGGCTTCCGGTTCGTTCATTATATTTACGTTCACAGCCAGGGCAATAGAAAGTTTTATAACCGAGTTTAGTCTTCTGCTTGCGTTCTTTAGTTTCTTTGCTTTGGCAATAAGGACAAGGCACTTGAGTTCTCCTTCTTCCACGCTTAATTTATTCAGCGGAGAATTTATAATACCAGGAAGATAAACGCAAATGCCAGGCGATTATTTTCTTTAAAAACGCTCAACCGCTTTTATTGAACCCTCAGTTTTTACACAACCGTCGAATTATCTTTGAACGTCGCCGTGAAAAACCCAGTTAAAGCACATAGAATGAAGCCAATGTTCCTGACTAAATCGAAACTTGTTACAGGTTTATCATTAGCACCGAAACAATTACAAGCCACTATCTTTTTTTGCTTTATAACCAAGAACAATGCAAAGGAGAATACCGCTAAGAGTATAATCGCTAAAAGGAAAGCTAAATTCAAAATGAAGTTACCAACCACAAATAAAATGGTTATCGTTAATTCAGCGACTAATACCCATATTGACAAAAACATACTGAATTTTTTAGGGAATAGGCCAAATCCACTGATACTTTTAGCAAAAGATGAAACATCCGTCATTTTCCGAGTAAAGGAATAGGCGAATAATATGCCTAACAGAATTCTTGTAAAAGTTGTTAGATATTCACTAATCATCTAAACCTTTGAATATTGGTATATAGACAGAAATCTCTCATCTCTCCTAGCTGTATCAAGCCTATCGCATTTTTTGATTTTAGCTATCAGCAAAACCACCCAAAGTTTGAGCAAAAAGTCTTAAAAAAATAAGTTCAAAAAAGGGCAAATAACCTTAAGTAAAAAGGAAGTAGAAAAGTAAAAAGACTTGCTTCTAGCTAAGATACTCTTGTAAAATATTTCAGAGTAGGCTTTTTAGTTCAAAAATCTTCAACGTAAGGGCTGATAATATTTTTAGAAATGGCAGTTACTACTGCATGAGTGCGATTTCTTGCTCCTAGCTTTAGGGTAATTCGGTCTAAATGTGTTCTAACAGTTTTAGGGCTAATTTCCAATTTTTGGGATATATCGGTGTCAGTTATTCCGGTTGATAATAGGTGCAAGATTTGTATTTCACGTTGAGTTAGTCCATAGGTGTGGGTGGATAGATGAATAATAGCCGTTGCTCTGGCATACTGTTCCTTCAAGATTGCGGGCTTATTGTCTAATACATCATAAATAGCCTCTTTTAATTCTTCCAAACTGAATGAGGTAGAAATAATACCTTGCACGTTGCTCTCCAATAACTGATCATAACTTGGAGTGGTTCTGGCAGAAGTCAGACCTGTAACAGTAAAACTGAACAAAACCTGCGCTGGTTATTTTAAGGCCCTTGTCGTAGCCAAAGTTTTGAACATTTGCTAAAATGACTTCTCAACTTCCCAAATTAGCAAAGTCAAAGAACGGAACTTAAAATGATTTGCCCGTTTTGTAAAAATACAAAAACGCACTTGCGTAAGAAATTAACCTCGCTTGGTTATAAAACGTATTATTGCGGTAAATGCGACCTCACTTATAATGAAAGAACTGGAACGCCTTTTAATAAATTGAGCATACCGACCGACATTTTATTTTTAGTTCTGTTTTACCGCTTGAGGTATAAACTTTCGTTAAGAGATGTTGCGGAGATGTTTATCGAGCGTGGTTTTGAGTTCACGCATGAAGCAGTCCGGGACTGGGAAGAACGCTTCGCTCACCTCTTTTCCGATAAATTAAAAGCCAAACGAAAATTCAAAACTGACCTCAACAAGAGTTGGCGTGTGGACGAAACTTACCTGAAAGTAGGCAAAAGCCAGGTCTATTTGTATCGGGCTATCGACAAGCGGGGCAACCTTATAGATGTACGGCTCTCAAATACGAGGGATCTAGAAGCAGCGGAACTCTTCTTCAAACAGGCCAAGGAAACGGTCGGCCACAATCCTGAAAAAGTGACAACCGATGGCCATGACAGCTATCCGAAGGCCATCCGAAAAACGTTGGGTCTGAATGTCGAGCATCGAACCAACCGGTATGTAAACAACTTGGTTGAGCAATCCCATCGGAAAATCAAGCAAAGATATTACCCGATGAAGAATTTTAAGAGTTTTGAAGCAGCCAGTCGGTTTACCAGTGCTTTCGAGGAAGTTAACGACTTCTTCAGATACCAGACCCATAAGAACGAGAAGGTACCTCTTATCCGGCAGCGAACCCTCTTTAAGCTGCGATTTGCGGATATTAAACGAGAGTTTTTAGCGGCATAATTCAACTGGGATTATTTTAGCTATCCTCGTCAATCCTGGCTTTCTGAGCTCAGTTCTGACAGAGCCTCTTCATGAAACTCTCGGCTTTAGCATTATCATATGGGTTAGCTTTTCGTGACATGCTTACGGCAATACCGGCCTCCTGCAGGCGACTCACATAGGCCACACTGGTGTACTGAACACCACGATCAGAATGGTGGGTCAGTCCTGGCTTTATTTGCCGATTGGCTAAAGCCATTTCCAAGGCTCCCAGGGCCAACTCGGTATCTATTCTCTTCGAGAGCTTCCAGCCAATACACTTTCGAGAGTAACCATCTAAAATAGCGGCCAAATAGGCAAAGCCTTTTGGTAAGGTTACATACGTAATGTCAGCATGCCAGACCTGATCCGGTTCGGTTAACTCTTTGTCACGATCACGAAGTAGATTCTTAAATACCGGGTTAGAATGCTTAGAGCCTATCCGAAAAATATTAGAAAGGATAAAATAAGCCAAAAACTAGTAACCAGGTGAGCAACAAATGACGCAAGTTCAACCCGATTACGGCATAGTCGAGGCTTATCAAATCCCTGAGGAGTTGTGGCAAGAAATTGAGACCATTTTGCCACCTTTACCGCCTAAAAAGAAAAGTGGTCGCCCTCGTATGAGTGACCGCCAAGCCATGACTGCCATCTTCTACCTGCTAAAAACAGGCGGCCAATGGAAGTCTTTGCCTCGCTCTTTAGGCGCTTCCAGTACCGTCCACGACCGTTATCAGTGGTGGGTTGCCCACGATGTTTTTCTAAAGCTGTGGCAACTCAGCTTAGCTGAATACGATGCCCAAATCGGTATAGATTGGGAATGGCTGGCTGCCGATGGCGCAATGACCAAAGCTCCCCTCGGTCGGGAGTGGGAAAAAAAGCGGAAGGAACCCAACCGACCGAGGTAAACAAGGGGTTAAACGCTCTATGTTGGTCGAAGGACACGGTTTGCCAATCTCGGTAGAAATAGCCGGAGCAAACCGGCACGACATCATCTTGATTGAAGCGACCCTTCGCAACATCGTCGTAGCTCGACCAGCACCGAGCAAAACTCAGCCGCAACATCTTTGCCTGGACAAAGGCTACGACTCGGCCAAAGTGCGAGAATTGCTCGAAGAGCTGGGTTACACGGCGCACATCAGAGCCAGGAATGAAGAAGCCGCGGACTTGCAACTCATACCCGGCTATAGAGCCAGGCGCTGGAAAGTGGAGCGGACGCATAGCTGGCTCAACCGGTTCCGACGGATTTTGATCCGCTGGGAGAAGAAAGCTAGTAACTATGTTGGTTTGTTGCATTTCGCTTGTGCCTTGATCGTTTTTCGAACTTTAGGATTTTTCGGATAGGCTCTTAGAATCAGTCGTTACCACAAACCAGCATTTTGGTTGGCAGAGTAAACACTGTTCTCGCATTACTCGTAAAACCCGCTTTGAGTTCACTTTCCGCCCTCGCCTTGCCAATTCCTTAACCACCCGACGGTAACCATAACCACCAAATTCCAGCACTATTGCCTCGATAGCTTCACACAACTCTTTATCTTTAGCTGCTCGAATAGCCTTCCTTTTCTCTCGCAAGTAGTACCAAGACCGGCTGACCCCCAGCCACTGACACAACTTGCGTACTGACAACTTGGGATTTTCAGCGTGCAGCTTCGCGATTAACTCGTGGCGCCTCTCTAGGTTGAAGTTTGTTTTGCTAGTGCCAAGGCTTTTTTTACCCGCAGGGTACCCCGTAAAGGGGCAACACAGAATTCTCTAGAGCGAGTTGGCCGCAAAACCTTTCCAGCTCAGCTATTTTGGCCTCATAGCCCAGTTTCTCAGCTGGAACCTCGGTAGGTTCTCGCGGGGTAAAGGCGGCCTCGCCCCTGGCCTGATATTCCTTACGCCATTTTAGTAGGCTGCTTTCAGCAATTCTTTTCGCTCCCGACAAACCTGGGCGGGTCGTTTCTCACCGGTCTCGACCTGCTTACAGAGTTGGATCTTGAATTCGCGAGTGTGATTTCGACCATTCATCTTAAAACTTCTCCTTTATCGCTATAAAGTATAACGGTAAATTCTTGGAGAAGCTAGCTTTCATTTTGGTCCGGGATTATGGTTGCAGTTCAATAGATGATCCTATGCCTACTTCCATAAACTTGCATAATCATTTCTACCTAATCTTTAACTATTATTAAATATATTGATAGTGGAAGGGTGCTCAAAACTCCTGGCTAGGCCAGCTCATTTAACAATTCAGTCCTAGTTCAAGCATTTAAAGCCTGACCTTAGCACTCTTTGTACTTCAGAGACTTGTGTCGGGGGTAAGGTGTTTATCTATGGAGGTGAAAGATGTTAGTAGCCGAGCAAAAACCTCATAAACCAGGCAGGAAACCCTTTTACAAATCGAGCAAACTGCTGTGGGTTATTCCTTCGATAATTGTAGGAGTGTGCCTGGTGTTTTATGTAGGGGTTAGCATCTATGCTGCAAATATATTCAACCAGGTTCCCGACCGGCCCTTAGAATTTACTAACACTCCCGCCCAACACGGCCTATCCTATCAAGAAGTGAGCTTTCCTACCGCCCTCAATGATGGTATTACCTTGCGCGGTTGGTGGATACCCAATCCCTCTTCTGACCGCGCTATCATTATAGTCCATGGTAAAGCACAGACCCGGATGGAGATGGTAGATTATAGCAGGAATTTCTGGGAAATGGGCTACAATTTGTTACTTTTCGACCTCAGAGGGCACGGCAAGTCAGACGGCGATCACTATTACTTTGGGCAGAAGGAATCGTGGGATACGGTAGGGGCCTTTAACTTCGTGAAGAGCAAAGGTTTCACCCCTGAGCATATCGGACTCTATGGGAGAAGTATGGGAGCCGCTACTGCGCTTTTAGCGGCTGGACATGACGAGGAGATTAAGACCATCTTCAGCGACTCCAGTTTTGCCAATTTCGGTGAAGTGGCGTGGGAGCGTATGCCGGTCGAAAAGGGTTTACCCTCTTTCTTCCTGCCGGGCATTTTTACAGCAGGACGTATTCTATTAGATTTCAAGATTGACGAGACCCGTCCAGTGGTAATCCTGCCAAATTTGAAGGAGGTACATATTTTTCTGGTGCATTGTGAAGGAGATACAACTATTCCGGTCGCCCAATTCTACCAGCTTAAAGAGGCAGGTGGCTCGAAGATTGTGGGAAGCTGGCTTATTGCTGGTGGTGAACATACCAAAGGTCTTGAGATGTACCCTGAGCTATATTTACAAAAGGTCAAAACCTTCTTTTACACCTATCTGGGCCAGTAGCCTAAGCGGTTAAACTTTAGCGGTAGTCGAGACCGTTCCAAAACGGGGCCAGCTAAAACTCTTTTTTACAATTATTGAGTGGAAGCAGATTAATAACTACAATACCCTTGAAGGCTATTTGCATCATCCGAACAAGGCAAGTAGCCTCAAGGGTGACACAACACAACCGCTAGACCGGCTGTTGGATCAAACCCCCACCCCTGTGCTTAAATAATGAAAAGGCCTATGGTGGACCCCGTTGTCAGGTTCAGACGCAACTTTGGTGCAAAGCTTTTGAAACTGTAAATCGTACATGGAGAGCATTCTTTTCCGGGGGCCAGCTTTGCATCAGCAATATAGATATCTGCATTAACTTTCCCAAAATTCAGCATCGGTGGGATCCACTTCTAGTTGCTATGGCTCAAGTTTGTTCATTTAGAATCCATGATAATAACCTAGCACTTTTATTGGCCCCCGGAAAAGAATGCTCTCTATAACAAGTGGAGATTATAATCCACAAACCAATGTAATAAGCTTATTTTTTGCTCCAACTGATGCGTATGTAAGGGCGGGGGAGAATAGTTTTGACCGTTTATCGCATATAACTATTCATGAAATTGGCCATACTATTGATAATAATTTGAATATAATAAATGGATGGCATCGAGATGGAGATGAGCTCCGCACCCGTCCTGGCTACCAACCTCATCCGGTGTATAATCGAGCTGAAATATAAATACTCATAATGGATAAAACCGGATGATAGCACTTTTTCAGCCTTTGAAATCACTTGGTAAGCGGATTAGCCAAGTTATGAACTATACCTTCAAAACTTGGACAAAACCCGCCAAACCGTCTCAACTCCTGGGAACCCTTGCCGATTTGAATAGAAGTAAGAGGGAGTTGATGGCGGAGAATGCTCTCTTACGCCAACAGCTAATTGTTCTAAGCCGCCAAGGACAGCTAAAGCGCCTTCAGTTTACACCCCTTGACCGTTTTTTGATAATGCTACTTGCCGCAAGAATTTCAGCCTGGAAACAAGCCCTGCTTATTTTGCAACCTGATACCCTCCTTCGCTGGCATCGCCAGGGTTTTCGCCTTTTCTGGAAGCTGAAATCTAAACCTAAGTCTACTGTACCGAAAATTAGCCCCGAAACTGTCGCCTTGATAAAACAAATGGCCGCCGAAAACCAGACCTGGGGCGCTGAGCGAATTAGAGGTGAATTACTCAAATTGGGCATTAAAGTCGCCAAACGAACCGTTCAGAAATATATAAAGGTTCCTGGACAACCGAAACGGCCAAATCAGAACTGGAGTCCATTCCTCAAAAATCATGCGAGTGAGATCTGGGCCTGCGATTACTTTGGCATCACTGATATTTTCTTCCGCCAGCTTTACGCTTTTGTGATAATAGAACTTGGCTCACGAAGGATCGTTCATGTCGGAATTACAAAACATCCTACTGACGAGTGGACTGCTCAGCAATTAAGAGAAGCCACCCCTTTTGATCAAAGACCGAAATATTTAATCCGAGATAACGATCGGAAATTTGGACCGGAATTTCAACAAGTAGCCTTAACTACAGGCATTGAGATAATAAAAACACCCATCAAGGCACCTAACGCGAATGCGATTTGCGAACGCTTGATAGGCAGTATCCGCCGTGAGTGCCTCGATTTCTTTTTGATAGTGAATGAACGACACCTAACAAAAGTGTTAAAAGAGTACATACAGTTCTATAACAACTCTCGGCCTCATCAGGGTATTGATCAGCAAAGACCGATAGAACCCAAAACCTTACACGCTGCTAAGGGAGAAATCTTAGCATTTCCAGTCCTGGGAGGTCTTCATCATAATTATCAAAGAGCCGCCTGATGCAAATCCACAACGGCTCAAACTAGGTCGGATGAGGTTGGTAGCCAGGACGGGGGCAGAAATGTCCTGCATAGTGCTGATCTTAGCCTGGCGTTGATTTTCAGCTTCATATTTTGCTTCAGGTAACGCCAACCACCACTCTCGCCATTGTTTCTCGGCGGTCGAAATCGGTGGTCGGGACAACCAGGGATCGAAGTTTTCTTGCATAGCTATAAAAGCCGCAAAATTCAAAGGTTCCTGATCACCCATCGACATTTGCCACGACTCTTTTCCAACAGTTTGCATTTTCTTTACCCTCCTTTCATTGCAATATTCTTTTCACCTAGCTCCCACTATAACTTGAATACACTAAAAAAACCACCTTTTCGGATTATGGCCTTTTGCGTCTATTGGAACCAAAAGATATAGTTTAGTAGTTAAAACTATTAATTAGACGTATGAAGGAACGTTTTAGGCAACCCCAATATTATCAAATTCATACTACAACTAATGATCGTTAGTTGTAGTATATACCTTTTTATGATATTGTTATAGTGGCCGTCAGATATTATTTCTGGTTTCGCTTACGGTAAAAAGGTGGATTAGTTGGAGATGGCAAACAATATTATAGTTATCGGATCAGATGACAATACTCGCAATAATAGTTCTCAAAATAGTAGTTCTACTTCAAAACTGGAACTGGCAATCGTCGCTTGGTTGGACGCCAAGTCCAAACGCTCTAACAGTTCCAAAACCCTGGTAGCTTACCGTGATACTCTTACATCTTTCAGAGAAACGCTGCTTGCTGCAGGCCTGGACCTGGACACGCCGGACATTACCACTCTAGCTCTGATTGCCCAGGGCTGGGCCGGACAGTCTACGGCGGCTACTCCTTCCATTATAAAGGAAGAAGGTGAAGGAAATGCGGCAGTTGATAACGCAGAGAAAAAAGCAACCACCGGCAGAAAAGGCAGAAAGTCAGCCATTTCAAACCAATCGCAAGAAACTGACCAATCAGATGCCACCGTCATCCAGCCTTACAAGGAAATTCCTCAAACAAAAGTCCAACAAAATACTGTGGTCAATGAGGTCAGCCCGGCCACCTACAATCAGCGCCTGGCAATCCTCTCCAGTTTCTACGGCTATGCACGCCGCCAGGGTCTTCTTACTGGTGAAAATCCAATTGGCCGAGTCGAACGCCGCCCGGTCCACCTTTACGGTGATGCCTCGGCCCTGGCTTATAAGGAAGTGAAAAATAACCTGGCCGCGATTGACCGTTCTCAGCCGGTCGGCAAACGAGACTATGCCCTTCTAAGCGTGGCCCTCCAAACCGGCCGCCGTCTTTCCGAGCTGGCTTCCCTCCGGCGCTCAAACCTCAAATTCGATGGAGCAAACATCACCATTCACTGGCACCGGACCAAAGGTGGAAAAACCATGAGTGACCGGCTGCCCCAGCCTTTGAGTCGGGCGCTGGCCGATTGGCTCTCTTCCTATTATGGTAACCAGGTTAGCTCCTTACCTCAGGATGCACCGGTGTGGGTTTCGCTTTCCCGGCAAAATAAAGGCGCAGCCCTGAGCATCCAGACAATTGCCGACATTTGTGAAAAGCGCTTAGGTACCAGTAAAGTTCATAGTTTGCGCCACACTTTTGCCAGGGCTATGGAAGATGCTGGTGCTAAAGTAAGTGTCATTCAGGCGCGATTAGGTCACACCAGCTTGGCTACCACTGGTCGTTATCTGGCGGCCCTGCGCCAGGCCGAAAACGAGCATGCTGAAGCTTTATCTTCACTTTTTGGTATAGAATAAAGTACTTTGCTCTTAATAAGCGTGATTATTCTAAGCTAACTCTGGAGAAAATAACTATTTATATGTCTTGAATAAGTTGGTCGTTTTATCTATAGCACTCCATAGTTGCTTCATCAACCCACACAACTCCTTCTAAAAAGGCTCAAATTATTTAATTTATGTCTTGCATTAACCTTTCAATTTCTTGTCGTTCCCAATCATTGTAGATCACAGGACTATTTCTAAATAACCCCCAAGCCTGGTTGACAAGGCTTACTACCCTAGGACGTGCATTTTCTTCGGTTTCCGGATCAGTAAAGCAGTGTAAACCTAGTTGGCGGCAACCAGCAACAACATGGTTTGCCAAGGATACAACCAGATGCTGAGGATAACAAACATCATAATCTAAAGGTCGATCCTGACCACTCAAAGTTAGAAAAGTTGTCCATAAAGAAGTTAATTCTTGCAAATTACCAGTTGCACCTATGATTTGTAAAACTTCAATAGAAGCCCGCATTCGGGCTTCATCTGCAGGATGTGAAGTATCTTCTCCTAATGCAGGATGAAAAATACCCTGCTCTTGACAAGTACATAACCTTAAATGCTGATATGCGAATGCTGGACCTACTAAGTAGGTTGCTACCATATCGCATGTAAATTCTTCAAGCCAGCCTTCCATCCAAGCGGCATAAAGATTATCATAATCAGTGTGGTATTGTGGAGCACGTTGCCTAACATCAATATCTAGATGGATTTCGCGAATATATTGATTGAATTCCTGGATAAAATTACCAAGCAATTCATTCCTGTTATAAAACATTAAAATATGTCCCATTTCATGACATAGGTCACCCAACCCAAGCAAGCTTGTCCCTTCAGCTGCAGGTAAATTTACAAAATTAAAATTAGGAAGCGACCAAAAGTATTCAATCGAAGATGCACAAACCAGAGGAGGCGGATGCGGCCAATTTATTTGAGTAGAAAGTAAATTACAAAGTCTTGTTAGAAAATGATCTTTATCATTATAACGTTCAAAGAAAGGAAGTTGATAACTTTCAATTAGATCAGCATTTTCTTTTAAGCGCTTATAATGCCGAAAGTGTAGCGTTAAGAAACTCTCATCCTCAAAATTTTGATCAGCTAATATTTCTGCGGCTTCACGTCGCAGGATTTCTACATTTCGATAAGCACTTAATGCTTGAGACCTAATATCTGGGTGATCGGCAGAGCTAATACGATTTGAAATAATTCTACAACGATTTATTAGATCAAGTAAAAGGCCACGAAGGAAAGTTTCCATAAATTAGTGCTTCCCTTGTTACCTTCTCATTAACCTGCGAAATAAAACTGTAGCCTGCGTATCAGCAGACGAAGCTAAATGATCAATTATTTTTAAGTCATTATTTGTTAGTCCAGTTGGATTATACTTTAACCTCTCAGCAATTTGGTTAAGGTCTTCAAGGTAATAATCTAAATCACCTCTCCGCTCGTCTCGTAGACGAATTACTAAAGCTACTGGTATTTGAATAGGTTTTTCAGGTCTATTTGTTGGGGGCTCCTTAGATGGATCAAGTAGTACTACTAAAACGTTTAATACATCAGCTAAATTACGCATAGTATTGTTAAAAGAATTGGTATCAGTTTCGGGTTCCCCTAGATTTTTAATTGCAGCAGGTGAACGTTGGGAACCCTTGTATTTGGAACTGCTTGAGCCTATCCTTTTCTGAGGTAGTATCCCATTAGGCTTTTTGGCTTCTAACAAAGCTTTCTTAAGCTCAAGTAGCGCCTTATCAATAGTTTGAGATAATTCAGAAGCGGTCTTGTACTCCTGTGAAATAACACTTATGTTACTCATAATGCATACCCTTCTTTGGCAGGAATTTTGTTTCGGATTGGTTAGAAATAAATACCAGAGCTCTAGCCAATTTGACTATATAAACCGAAATCTTCCTCGTCTTGCTCGGATAAGTTATCGTCATAGAGTGCCTCTTCCTCATCAGACTCACTAATTATTGATTTTAGAAAATCGTCTGCAAGTTTTATTGTTAGAGGAAGGCGGATACATTTATCTGGAGCCATAAAAGTAAGTTGGGTAAGATCAAAAATATCCTCTAAAACCCAGTTAATATTAAGGCTGCCCTCACGAATAACCGCTGTTAATGGCTTTGCTGTTCCTGTAAACCGAAAAGGCTTGCCGGTTGTGCAAATAAGACCCTCTTTTCCGTTAAAGGTATAAGCACTTCCTATAGTGGGATTATTTAATTCCTGAAGACTTAGTCCTTCAAATACACGATGCCTATCCGCTGTAGTTTTGCGAATATCAACAATACCTAGCATGGTTTCTTTGGGAAGTACGTTGGATCTTTTTAATTCATTGATACCACTTCTTAAACCTAAAATTTCTGGGGTAAAAGTACGCCCATCACGATGCACCACAATACTTTTTGGCCGTATGTTTAACCTTTCCAAGTCAGAACGTAGATCGTTTGTCAGGATAGTATAGAGTTGTCGAGAAGATAAGCTCTCTGCCTGCTTACATGGATAGTGTTTAAAAACAATATCTCGACCTTGATTGTAGAGGAAAGTTACCCCTGCTAACTGATTTAAGATGTCTATTCCGATATAAACATCGTAATGTAAAGGCGCGGCTAGAGTCCAAGGCCATTTACGGTTAACCACCATCATTCCTAAAGCACAGTTTTGTACATAACTAGCAAGGGTGCCTTGTTTATCTCCTTTAACTACCCAATTTGGTCCTGATCCTTGGTTAGTGTACTCATAAAAGCTAATAACTTTAGAGGCTGATGCACACTGGAATTGTATACCAGGCCAGAAAGTTCTCTTAATATGATTGTGTAAATCACGATGCATTCTGCTGGGTAAAACAAATAAGACATAACCCTTTGTTACTTTGTTGTCTTGAAGCACCTTTTGGATCGCTTGAACTTGCCGGTACAACGAATTAGCATTTGAATCATCGTATAAGATACGATTAACTCTGTAACTCGATTGGCCTGAAGTTAATTGCATCTTCTTTTGAAACCGTTCTTCAAAATCCTGATTGACTGCTCGCGGCAAGCTTTTCGGAAGTAAAATGTACTGAGGGTCAAATAGGCTATTGTCCTTTGGACCTATTTTAGGGTCAAGAACCATTTGCAACCGGGTTTGTCCTAACCTCTCAAGGGTGGTTGTTACGATTGTTGAAGATATTGGAGCCGGACCGACTTGAAGTTGACGATTATTACCAAAGACTAGAGAAGGTACAACAAAAGTTCTTCGTTCAATCTCTAAAGGTGCGGTACTAATTTCCACTTGCTTGTTACCCAATGATACCTGCCCAAAATAGCGTCTTACTATTTCAATTGAACGCTGACAACGGGATGTTGCATCTATTATCGATGCCCTATGTAGCCTCTTTGCCTGGCTATCTGAAGTTGGTACGGTCAATTTGCATAGATCCGAAGCACCCAAGCTTTCTTTGTTATTGCCAGGATAACGGTAAATAATAGCTGGACTATCTGGTGCTAATCTATCAATATTTGGAATATGATCTTTACCCCAGCGATTTTTGGTATAGTTAAACACATCGGTTGGGGCTGCTTGGCCTTCTGGTGTAAATTTTGCTTCTCTTATAGATTGACCTGAAAGACCCCAAAATTGAACAATATACCAATTATTACCGAACTGATAAAGACAATGCTTTGCTCGAAAATCATTTGGACTTGCATTTCTGAGTCTATCTGAAAGCCAAAGTCTGTCTATGTAACGAGTTGTAATGTCTACTGACAGAAATAAACGCCCTTTATCATTTACCACATTCCAAATAAATCCCTGATACGCATCAATTTCCGAGTGCTGATCTGTTATATTGATTGGCCTTTTTGTGTAAAGTGCGTGCGTACTTCCCCATAGGTTGGAATCCTTTATTAGTGGTGTACGTATAGCATATTCCAAGAACCTTAAGGCGATAAAGTTATCAGCTTCACTTAGATTAGCAAGCTCAAGAGTGCGAACTTTTTCTTCAGGTTCCAACTTGACAACAAAAGGTGACAGTTGCTGCTCCAATTTTGGTAAGTTTGCATTTGCAGGAAACGCTAAATAATGACTACCGTTACTTGGCACAAGTGCTACAGGTTGATGTGTCTGATAAGCAATTGCTTTTGTCAACTGATTAAGCTGCTTATCTCTATACTCTGTTTGAGGAAAATTTTTTATTTCTAAAAACCTATAATCAAAAGAAAGGTCTTTTAGATTTTTAATTTCAAAAGAGTTTAACCATTGCTGGCTGTATCTATTATTTTCTTTTGCTGAACTTATTCCGGTCATAGCAAACTCCCTTGTATCATATTCGTTGTTCCGGCTAAATCGTTTGAATTAGTTTTTAATAATTTCTCGACAGCGAAAATATTTTCAATAGATTGACCCTTTTTTTCCAACCACTGAATACACAGAGGTCTAAAGTTACAAAAAGCACAGGTTAATGGAGAATTAGCCGGTTCAAATTCATTTGATTCAAGATCATTATACTTAATATCTCCAATAAGGCCTGTCATTTCGGCTGTACTTGCAAAAATAAAATCCTCAGCTTCATTCACACGGTCTGCGTCAAAGGGATGCTTACGAACATAATTCTTTAATAAATTTACTTCATAAAGCTCAATATCTGTTGCTGAAATATCAGGCCACCATCCATTTGAAAGCAAGGCAAGGCCATAAACTATAAGTTGTTTGGAATAATCACTTGTTTCACTTTCGGCGATCTTCCAATCGACGATAATTTTTTTTCCCCTTACTGAAATAAAGAATAAATCGGGATTGGCGCTTATCGTAAATCCATTTAATTTAAAAGGCATATTTATTTCAGTTTTATGCCTGGAACCTGTTTCAAGCAGTTGTAGGAATTCTCGTTGAGAAGCTAAATTATCAAAACAAAGTTTTATAGCATCAAAAACTCTATCGACTGTGGCTTGAGAAATAGGTATATCAAACTCATGTTCAGCTAAAGCACAAAAAGCATCACCAGCAGCGCTCTTAGTTTGGCCTGAAGCTCTATATAGTTTTGCTTTTGAAAAAGCAAATTGGCGCATAGCTAATTCTTTAGCTTTTAAAGACATTTCCTCAACATTAATTTTTCTACTAGTTTGTAAAGCCACTGGTATAGAACTAGCCAAAACCTCATGTATAAGACTACCCTGCCATGTATTTATATACTGGAGTTGCTTTAGAATAAAAGCCTCCCGTCTTTCTACATCCCGCGCATTATGTGAAGCAACTATCTGTGTAAACATAAGTTGACGGTGACAACGTCGCATAGTATTATGTGCAGAGATTGACCATTTCATCTCTATTTACCTCTTGAACGAAAGCAAAGCAATTGCATAAAGATATTCTGAGTACAAATAGATTACTTTGCCTCTTATAAGTAATGTTTGTGACCTTTTATTAATTTAGCTATTTTTTGCTTTATTTTGGTTTTTCCTATCCAAATAATCATTTAGATCCTTCCAACCTTCAGCAGTATGTATCGTCTGACTAGCCTTTCTAAAAAAGCGTAGGGCTTCTCTACTACTAACAATAGATTGAAGGGAAGTAGGAACTTTGTCTGCTAGTTCCATCAATTCTAGCTCATCAACTTCCAACACTCTTGCTAAATCTTGAAGAGTTTTAATTGATGGAGTATGTTCCAAACGATCATTTTCGATTTTAGATAAATAAGTGAAATCTACCCCTATTTTATCAGCTAATTGTCGTTGAGTTAATTTATGTTCCCGCCTTAACTCCTTTAGGCGTTCTCCAAGATTCATATAGTCTCCTTTTCTACAATTTTTCTTAATTATAGCAACATGTTGAATTGAAGTCAACATCAATAAATGATGGGTTTAGTAATAGAGTTTGTAAAACAAATTGCTTAAACCTTTGTCATAGTTCAAATATAACAAGAGGTAAATTATAATTCTGCAATCCTATTTCTCTTAGTTACAGATCATAATGTAAAAAAGCATGAAATAATGAACGAAAACAGGCGTGAAAATTTGACCCACCTCCCTAAATGATTCAAACTTGTTCTCCTTGAAGTAAGCCCGCTCAAAGGCCCTAAGGAGAACATCATGTTGAAGCTGGAGGACAGGATGGACATCCATCTACTTAAAAAACAAGGCCTTTCCATTCACGCTATTGCTGAACAAACCGGCTGTAGCCGCAATACCGTTCGCAAAGTTTTACGCAATCAACTTGCAGCTCCTGAACCAGTACCCAGAAAAGTTCGAGATTCTAAACTCGATCCTTTCAAGGTTTATCTCGAAACCCGGTTCAATCAGTATCCTCTGTCGGCCGTGCGGCTTCTTGAAGAGATAAAACCGATGGGCTATACCGGTTCAATCGATGTGGTACGCCGCTACATTCAGACTCTTAAACCGCGGCGTAAAGCTTTAGCTAAAGCTACTATTCGCTATGAAACTGCGCCAGGCGAACAGGCCCAGGCTGACTGGGCTTACTGCGACCGCTTCCTTGACCCTAATGGCGAAACCGTACCAGTTTATGCTTTTGTGATGGTGCTGGGTTTCTCCCGAATGCTGTTTGTGGAATTTACGACTTCAATGGATTTGCCGGTACTCTTAGAGCGCCATAAGCATGCTTTCGAATATTTTGAAGGTTCTCCGGCCATCGTGCTGTATGACAATATGAAGCAGATAAAACTGGGTCTAGGCCAGTTCAACCCGCTGCTTATGGATTTCGCTCAATACTATGGAATGGTGCCTAAGACTCATCGAGTGCGCCGGCCTCGGACCAAAGGCAAAGTTGAGCGGATGGTCGATTACGTCAAAGATAACTTTCTTACCGGTCGCACTTTTATTGACCTTACTGATCTCAATACCCAGGCCCGCCACTGGATGGACCGGACTGCCAACGTTAGGATTCACGCGACCACCGGTCAGCGACCAATAGATTTATGGCAATTGGAAAAAGAGAAACTCACTTCTTACAAGAGCATTCCGCCTTACCAGATTTCTAGTAGAGAACTTCGAAAAGTAAGTGCAGAGAGTTTTGTACATTGGGGCGGCAGCCGCTACAGCGTTCCGCCTGAACATGTCGGGCAGACTGTGCTGGTAGAAGTTCGCCAGGGTCAGCAAAGGATTGTGATCCGCTCCAACAATCTGGTCATTGCCGAACATAACCAGGCCGCTGGACCAGGATTGTGTATTGCGGAAAAAGCCCATCTGGATGCCCTATGGAAACTTTCGTTAGGAAATACCAACCCACCACCAGTGCCGAGATGGCATGTTACTTTCAATGAAGTGGTGCAGGTGCCTTCTCTTTCCAGCTATGAGGAGGCTGCCAGATGAGCCAAACTTACGAGAATCTGGCAGTAACTGGCCTGGAACAGATTGGCCTCAAAACAGCGGCCAGCCAGTTGGACCAGGTCAGCCAAAGGGCTGCTGCCGAGAACTGGAGTTACACTCACTTTCTAGGTTACCTTTTAGAAGGAGAGCTAGCCGAACGCCAGCGCAAGACGGTCGAGATAAACATGAAGTTTGCTAACATGCCTTATCTCAAACGCTTGAATGAGTTCGACTTTAATGCCCAACCTGGCCTCGACCGTCGCTTGATTGATGAGTTAGCCACGGGTCGGTTTCTGTACGAAGGTCGCAACATCATTTTTCTTGGCCCGCCGGGCGTGGGGAAAACGCACCTGGCGCTCAGTCTTGGGGTAATGACGGCCGAGATGGGGCATCGCATTTACTTTACGACGGCTATTGAACTGGCCCGGCGATTAACCAAAGCAGTCGATGAAAACCGGTTGCACCGCCAGATCAATTCTTTAACCCAACCCAAGTTGTTAGTTATTGATGAGATGGGTTACCTGACATTGGATTCTACCCAGGCCAGTCTGCTGTTCCAGGTCATCTGCAAGCGGTACGAGAAAGGCCAATCGATTGTACTGACTTCCAATAAACCTTTTGGAGAATGGGGCCAGATATTTGGTGGTGATGCGGTGATGGCCAGTGCCGCCTTGGATCGACTGCTTCACCGGGCCACGGTAATGTCGTTTAACATACTAAGCACCTCTCTCTACTGAAGCTCACATGAGTTAGGTTTTGGTAAACAATAGAATTTTAACTTGGTTCCTCTACGCAACCGATAAATCTGATGCCCTTGCTCCAGACACCATTTTATGGTTTGCTCCCAGTTTGTTCCCCGTTCCTTGCACAGTCGCAATATTGAAACCATTCGGCCATCAAACCCAGCTTTTCCTAAAAGGCGTTCTCCAATATCTTCCGTCCATTCGATCCACAAAGGAGATTGCCCTCCGGCATGTTGGCCCTTTAGTAATCCCATCTTAAACCATTTCTGGATACAACCTTGTTTCACCTCTAATCTAGCTGCTGCTTCGGCACTTAGAATATAACCGTTATTGCTGATGCGCAATCCTGGGTTGATGGTGAAACCGGAGGGTATTCCATTGGACAAGCGGAAATCCATTACTCGCCGTGGAGACCACTCCCGTCCTTTAACTGTGTGTAAACCTTCTGAGTTCAGCACCTGGGCAATTTTCCCGTCTGGTAAGCTTTTGGCCAGTTCGGTAACCCGATGGTAAAGCTGAGGTGTACTAAACAGATATTTTGGAACTTCTAACTCACTGGTAGCGCCACCTTGCCAGCATACTTCAGCCCGGATGACCTTACCCTTCTGGTAGGCATACAGGTTTACCCGCTCAATTACACAGCGCAAAAGTTCCTTTTTATCCTGCTGGCTCAGATTTTCCTGGTACCAGTATTGCCTCAAATTCGCTACTACCTCTTGGATTTGGGCAAGGCTGCTTACTAATTGGGCGGCGGTGGGACGTTGTAACTGGTAAGTTTTACGAGCATTTTCCAATTCTACCAATCGCTCGTTCCAATCGGTTTCCAACGTCAGCGCTACCAATCGATTGGCGGGATCAACGGCTTCATAACGTCGGCGGGCTAGGTCAGCTTGGTAGCTCAGCCTTTGCAGTTTTTCCTGCCAATGCCGGTCAAGGGTAGCCGCTTCTTCTTTAAGTTTTTGATCATAAGCTACCGATTGCTCTAAAGTTTGGCTATTGATAAGGGTTAGAAAAAGTTCTTCTACTAATACATCTACTCGCCCCGCGCTGGCTGCGCTACACACCGGTCTGCCATATTTGCGGTTGTCCGCATCACAAACATAACGGGCACGTCCTCCAGAGTAAAGGCAACGCATCCGCTTGCCACATTGTTTACACCAGACTAAACCCTGTAAAAGGGTTGCTCCTTCGCGGACCGCCCCATGATTAGCCGCAAACTGGTTGTAGTTATCTTCAAGTTTAGCCAAGTTCGCCTCAAATTCCTGCTCATTGAGGTATCCGGGATGGTGGTCGGGTAGAAAGGCTTGCCACTCGCCCCGCTCTTTGTGGGTTACCTTCCTGGTTTGGCCAATTGGATCAATTTGTAACTGGGTCTTGCCATAAACATAGATACCAGCGTACATGGGGTTGGTCAACATCGAATAGATGACATGGTAACGTGCAGGATGCCAACTGACCACCCGGCCAACTCCCCGGTAAAGTCGTTGGGAAGGCAGTTCTACTCCTTCGCGTTGCAGGTAGGTGAGCACCCCACGCACAGAACCTACCTTTTTAAAGAGATCAAATACTTGGGCCACGGTGTGGCGGACGCTTTGATCTACCGCCAGGGTAATGCGTTCACCCAGCACATCATAATCCAAGCCGATTGGCATATTCCAGCTTAAATCGCCGCGCTTAGCTTTGTTGAGGCGACCCCTAACCATTCTGGCTTTGATCTGGTACAACTCAGCTTCAGAAATTGTACCCTTCAGGCCGAGCAGCAGACGATCATTAAATTCGGCTGGATCATACACGCCATCTTCGTCAGCAATTAAAACTTCGAAAAAGGCGGCCAACTCTAAAAGCTGGTACCAATCCAGGCTGTTTCTAGCCAGGCGGGAAACTTCCAAACCAACTACAATTCCGACCTCTTTAAGGGCCACCATTGAAACGAGACGTTGGTAGCCTGCCCGATTGAAGCTCTGGGCCCCGCTAATACCTAAATCTTCATCAATAACCGTGCAGCGAGCCAGGGGCCAGCCCAATTTCTGAACCCTTTCGGTCAGTTGGTATTGCCGTTTCTGGCTTTCAAGGTTGTTTTCAACCTGGTAAGGCGAGGATTGGCGAATGTAGATGACCGCCTGCTTTTTGAGATGCGAGTCCAAAACTTTAGGATGGCGGTTCAGGCTTGTCGAGGTTGAATTGAGATTGGAGTTGGGATGAATAAGCTGGCTCATTGTTGATCCCTCCGATTTTGTCGAGAGCCAGGAAGAAAAGAAGCTGGCAGAGACGTGCCTTGCTGGCCTGGGGCAGTTGATCCCAGATCTGTCGATAAACCTGGGGCGGTAAATTCTGGATTACTGGGTGGGGAAGTGGTAAGTGAGGTCGCGATGTGGGTTCCATCTTGACTATTCCTCCTGGGAAGGGCTTTGGTTAACAGTAGTTGAACCATCCTATCCAGAGCAGGCAGGGCAAGACAAATGGCACTACTTTGTGTGTTAACTGGCAGGGTCGGAGGGGGAGGAGAGACAGAAAGCCACCAATCGTGGATATGGTAGCGAAAGCCAGGTAAGGTAGGATCTTCGACCAAGCAATCTACATAGGTAGTAGTCGCCTTCGCATGGATGATTTTAACCAAATGGCCGTAAAGCGGATGTTGAGGCAGCACCACATATTTTTGCGGTTCTGATGGAACCTGTTTTTGAGGTTTTGGCCGAGATTTGTGTGACGTAGGCTTTAATGGATCATTCGGCTTATTACTTTCTTCGGCATTATTTTATTTGAAAGGAGCGAGTTACCGGATGCACGGCAAAGACCAAACGATCTCGGTTACAGTTCCGCCAGGTCAACCCATTTCTCTTAATTCCGGTAGTAGCATGAAGACCGGAAATGTGGTGAGGACGGTTCAAAATTCCGGTTCCGGGCAAAGTGAAAGGGAAAATGGGGTAAAATCTCAGGAAATGCTGCAAGAAAGTGTAAAAGAGGTCAGTGCACCAAATTAGCCCGGAATTTTTGCTTTAAATGTCTGCTTGACAACCGGATTCTACAGGTTTATGGCCGACTGTTTCAACCATTTTTTTGAAGAAGGCCTCGGCTGCCGCAAGGTCGCGGGTCTTTGAAAGGCGCACATCCACCAGATTTCCGAATTTATCTATGGCACGATAAAGGTAAAACTGTTCTTTTTTAATCTTGATATAGGTTTCGTCAATATGAATTTTCCTGGCTGCTTTGTGCTTGCGCTTCATCTTCAGTTTGGCAGTTATCAAAGGTGCAAATTGCTTCTCCCAGTTGAGAACACTTTGGTGGGTAAATTCGAAACCTCGCTCCAAAAACATTTCTGCCAAATCTCTTAGCGAGAGTTTATACCGCAGCCGCCACAGGACCACCAAAAATACGATTTCAGTGGGGAATTCAAGATAGTTGTAAGGACTTCCTGTTCTTTCATTATATTTACGCTGGCATCTAGGACAATAAAAAGTACGATACCCGAGTTTGGTTTTGGCTTTGCGTTCTTTAGTTTCTTTTGATTGACAGAAAGGACAGGCCATTTGAGTTCTCCATTTTCCAAGCTTGAATTATTCAGCGAGGAATTTACAATACAAGGCCCCGAAACGCAATCACAAAGCCTTTCCACTTCTTGAAAATCGCTCAACCAGTCTTGTTGAGCCCTGAGTTTTTACACAACCCAGTTAAACGGCTTCCAGTGGGTAAAAAATTACCCGGAAACGGAAGCTTTTTTATGATTTCTTTACCTGAATATATTTTGATTTTGACAATTACCGGGTTTTTAATCACACAAGCCAACCAGATTATAGACCTGATAATAAAGCTTAAAAACTTCTTTAAGCATAAGTAACTGGAAAAAGCCCGTTTACCACAAAAGGTAAACGGGCTTTTTGATGCTCTTACAAGAGAACCGCCATACCAAAATAATTTTTTTATAAAAATAAGGCTGCTATAAATCTGGGGAATTTGCAAGCTCAGCCTAGCCATACACAGCCTATACCCGGGCGAATATAACTCTGCCGATGAGGCTTGTATTAAATTATGAATAGGATAATTGCAGTTATATTATTCATCATATTTCTAGGATTTAACAATTTCTGAACTCAAATTGGGTGGTTATCTACTCCAATAATTTATGGGCTTGGCACGTGCTGCAGCCTGGATTGGCCAGCTTGACTATTATTAGGCTATTCAGGCGAATAGCCTTTTTTTTTCAAATTTAGTTATAACGTTCGGGATGTAATTTCATATCCTCGTTTTCTTTTTCACTTAATTCATTCAATGCTTTACGCATCATATAGGGGTCATAGTCTTCTTCTGTAAGATTGTATTGTGATAGTTCGTTAGCTAATATTACTTTAAAACAATCTTCAATAATTTTTGCCCACTCTTGACTACCATATCTGGGCATAGGTTTTTGAGAAAGGCTAAATTCTGCCCGTATCCAGGTGAATCCTTCACGGCGAGCTTCTCTATGTGACCAACCACTTCCAATAAACCTATAACCTTCACCATTAGAATTTTTGGCAATAGCGTAGCAATTAGGTTTCCAAGTCATTTATCTCCCCCAAAGGAATTTTCACACTATATAAAAGCCTGTTTAGGCTAACTAATCCTCTTTTGAATAGTTATCGGTACAACCGCTAAAGTAAAGTTACGTGATAATCTTCATCAGTGGATATAGGCTACTATCATTTTTACGGTTCTATTACATCTTAAAAACTCTTAATTATTATATGGCACTTTTCGAATTAATTCGATATAATTAAATTACAAATTCCCTTTGAAAATAAAATACACGGCCTGGAGGTTTACGATGAAGTTACGTCTTGCCTATCTTCTTGCCCCTATTTTTCTAACTCTTTCTCTGTTGCTTTCGGCTTGTGGTGTTGGAGATGCTACCTCTACTCCTTTTGTAGAACAACCAGCGGCGACGGTGGCACCAGCACCTACGGCAACTGTTACTGCACCTGCGGCTCAAAAACAACCGGCAGCCGTACCGGCCAAGCCTGCCCAGTCAAAAGAGTATCTCCCGGCTTATGGTTGTCTACCGGCAATAACCGTTACCGATGTGGTGGTGCAAGCTTGCATGGATAAGCCGGAACCTACCCAGTACGAAACCCTTCAGATTACTACACGAATGTCTAAGGACGGGTTACCCATAGCCGGAGCACCAATAAAAACGACCTGGGACTATAAGACTACCCGCGCGGAGTGTACGACTACTTCAGACTCCCAGGGCCTCGGTTTCTGCTATCGCAATATTGGGGCAGCCACGCTAGGCTTCAGAGTTGTGGTCGAGGTCCAGTACGACTATAACGGCCAGGGGTATCGGGGCGAGACCAGCTTTACCACGGCTCATGCTGGAGTAGCGCCGACCGCCGTACCTGCACCGCCAACTCCTACACCTTTACCACCGGTGGTAAAAACAGCGGCACCAAAGCAAGCTCCCGCACCGGCAGGTGTTCAATTTACATCTGTCCAGGGTGGCAGGCCCGGTGCTTATGCCAGCGTGACAGTCCAGACCGCACCGGGAGCCAGTTGCTCTATCAGTTACACCACACCGCACGGCACCGATAGCACGGCAGCCGGGCTGGTTAACAAAAATGCTAATGGGGCGGGTGTTGCTTCCTGGTCCTGGAAAATTGGGACTAACACTTATACTGGTACCGGCGAGGTGGATGTGACTTGTAACGGCAACTCAGCCAGCGCCTCAATTACTATTGGTTAGATTGTTCGTTTCCTTTGATAAGCCCTGGTTTTCCGGGGCTTATCTTTTTGCCGAAAACATACCAAAAGGTTTAAGTTGCATGTAATTTCCGGGGCTTTATCCTATCTTAAATAGATTAAACTGATATAGTGTTAGAATTAGGCTTTAGCTCTCGCCTTTATTGAGTTGCGCCTCAATTCGGTGCCTGAAGGTTTTGCTTTCGTAGTAGCGTAAAATAAAATGGTCCCCACCAACCTGCCTTATTCGGCTAAAGCCTGGGCTAGTTTGTTTTGCTGGGGAAAAGCCTGCAACTTGCCGATGTGGGGTGAAGCAGTTACCCGCCCCAATATTTACTGAGCGGCTGTTTTAGCTTGTTATAACTTCCCAGAATTTGATTGAGCCATCCACATGACCGCTTATCAAAGTTTTGCCATCCTTGCTCAGGGCAGCCGAAGTAATACCGCCGGTATCTTCTTCACTGGTGCTAAAGATATTTTTACGGTTGTTTACATCCCATAACTTAATGGTATTGTCCAGGCCAAAACTAAAAAGTAACTTGCTATCGGAGGTAAAGATCAGACCTTCACTTAAGCTGGTAGTATTACTTAAAACCCCAACCATCTTATAATTTTGGGTATCCCACAATGATATTCCTGTAAGTGATACATCATTTGCCAGTAGTTTGCCGTCGGGGCTGAAAGCAACTGCATAAGGTATGTTTGTTAAATCCTTTAGAATGGTTTTAAGTTGACCGGTTTGGACATCCCAGACTTGAATAGAATTATTATTGTGCGTGGTTGCAAGGGTTTTACCGTCCGGGCTAAAAGCTATTTTCAAAGCATAGCTATTTTCGGCTATTTGTAAAGTTTTGAGTTCTTTACCGCTAGCCACATCCCAGATCTTAACAGTACGGTCAAAACCTGCACTCGCTAGCATTTTACTATCAAAGCTGAAGGCTAAAGCGTTTATAATTTGGTGGTGTCCCTGGAGGGTCGCCAGTAATTTCCCGCTGGCAGGATCCCACAGGTGAATCGTTTGACTGGTGCCTGCACTCGCTAACACTTTACCGTCCGGGCTGTACGACAAATCAAGCAGATATTCCGAAGAGGTATTCTGCAGAGTCGTTACAATTTTTTCGGGAGCATTGAGATTACGAATAGTTATTTTTTGTCTGGTCGCAACCGCAAAGGTTTTGTTATCTGAACTCTGCGTTACTGCAACAACGGCCTCGTGATGCCCTGCCATTTCGACGAATGGCTGAGGTTCAGTAGTTACCTTACCGGGATTTGTATTCACAGAGGTAAAATCCCATAATTTTATCGAGGGGTCATCGTAACTACCACCACTCGCCAATACCTTACCATTCTGACTAAAGGTAAGCGCCGCAATTGCACCAACACTACCTGTCCAACTGGCTAGCTCTTTTCCGGTGGAAATATCCCAAACTTTTATTTGTTTGTCATCACTTCCACTCACCAGTTTTGTACCATCAGGCGAAAAAACTATCGTGGTAATTCCAGCCTTATGACCGGTGAGGGTATTGATCAATTGATACTTAGCGGGTTGTGATTGGTCTATTTCCCATAATTTTATGACACTATCCTCACCGGCGGTGGCTATAATTTTACCGTCAGGGGAGCAACTTACCTGATTTATTGCCTTAGTATGCTCTTTAAAAATGGCTATCGGTTGGTTACTGGAAGCATCCCAAAACCGAGCCGTACCGTCAGCTGAAGCACTTACAAAATGGTTATTGTCCTGGCAAAAAGTTACGGAGCGTATTTCATCAGTATGCCCGGTAAAAGAAGCTATTAAAGATGGTTTTGAGCTAACATCCCATAAATTAACAATATTATCCGCCCCACCACTAACTATCCTTTGACCATCCTGGCTATAAGCAATTGATATGATTGAATCATGGTGTCCAAAGACAGCAATTTGTTTAAGCGTCGCTACATCCCATAACGTTATTTGATCATAACTGTTATGTGTTGCCAAAATTTTACCATCTGGTCTAAGAGCTACAGTAGGGGTTTCAGTGTAGTTAACGGTTTTTTGCTTACCCGTTGTACTGTCCCAGGTCCTGAGGGAACCATCAGCTGCTGCACTGATAAGAGTTTTTCCATCAGGACTAAAAGCCAGAAAATGGATCAAGTCAGTATTACCGGGTAGCGAAGCAGTTGAACTTTTAAAAATTAACTTATTTTGCAGGAGTGACCCGATTAAGGTTTGGCTTTGAGTTGGAGCGGTGCCTGTTTGGGGAAGGGTTGGTTGAGCAGTTTCTTCCGGTCCTGTTACCGTAGTTGAGGTGGGCAAAACGACGGAAGTGGAGCCAGCACCTGTAACGGAAACTGCTGTCGGTGTAACCGGCGATAAGGTAACAGCGGGTGCGGTTGGATTGGGCGCGGTAGTAGGAGCCAGGACCATATTAACCGGCGTAGAATTACTTTCCCCACAAGCTGCTAAAAGGCTAAAGACTATCCCCAAACTTAAAAAAATCAAACCGGCCTTTTTTATAAAATGCACGTTGGAAGTTTCCTCGCCTTTTAATTGAATAACCAGCTAGCGGATCAATTTATACAAGCTTGACCACATTAAGTCTGAATTTAATATAATATCAAATAAGAAATTGAGTCAATAGTACCCTTACAATTAAGTCGCATAACGGTTTATGGTTCCAATAAACAATCCTCCTTATAAAGGGGATTTACTATGGATTAATAGTCTCAGAAAGTACAGGTGTTTTAGATTTAACCTGGTTACCGGGTGCTGAGACGGGGATTTTTTGCAGTGGTGGAACCAGCGAAGTTTATGGCGCTAGAGATAGCTAAGGAGTGTATGGTTTCGGGGAACTGGTGTTATTGACAGGGACACTCCATACAGGGTTTATGGTATCAGTGTTTTTAGGGAACGGGGTATTTGCAACCTCAGAAACTGGTGGTTCCCTTAGCCTAAATCCATTGGCCTGATTATAGAGGTGACCTTTCTTGCTGCACTTACCCAACGACTTTTCAATAAGTAGCTAAGACTTCTGGACAATAAACTATTGCTCATTGTTCGAGGGATAAGTTCGATTGTTATCTGCAGTATACATGATTACTTGGGCATTAAAATTATTCTTAGGCGTTTTGGATATTTTTTTTTATCCCCATATTCATCGGGGTAAAGGTGGGAAAGTAACCAGGCTCCTGCACGCCAATCTGTTTTCGATGCCTCCGAAATTTGCCTTATCAATTTAACCTTGCAATAACCGTTTGCTCTTATAACTTCCTCGTACAAATCTCGGTAAATACCACCATCTATTTCTCTGGCCGGATCAGCCTCCCCTCTTGCTAACTACCGCATTAAAGTCTTCCTGGATATTCCCACGTATTCGGCTGCGTCACATTTCAGACAACGACCCAACTTTGCTGTTTTTTAAAGGGAGACTATTTCTAAACCGACATAGCTGATTGCTTCCAAACTAATTTCCTCCCGAGAAATTTGTTCTTGAGTTGGTAAAATTTTGCTTTGAAATCTGCTCGCTTTCCTCCGCTTGTGCGTCGATCTTTGTGCCATCTTCTAAACCTGAAAAACTCGCGCTGTTCATCGAATGCCTGGCAAAATATCTCAGCACTCTCAAATTTCTTAAAAGCCGCCATTGACTTGTAGCGGCTTTTGATACCTCTATGATCTCGTTCGAGCCGATTATTTCTATATTGCCCGGTACGATGTTTAACCTTACCACCTAACACTTTCTTAATCGCGCCTGGATGACTCGACTCTTTATCGGTAGTTACCTGTACAGGCTTATGACCGACCGTAAGAACTGCCTGTTTGAAAAAGGCACTCGTGCTTTCCGAGGTTCGGACTGGAGACAGTTTTGTATCAACCAGTTTGCCCGTACTATCAATGGCCCGGTACAAATAATGGAACTTCTGCTCCACTTTTACTAGGGTTTCATCAATTTTCCACCGTATATCGGCCTGACCTTTGCGACCACTTTTGAGTTCTTCGGTGATTAAAGGTGCGAATTTCTCCTGCCAGCGCCGAATGGTTTCTCTAGTAAAATAAAATCTCTCGAATTCGACACTAAACATTTCTGCCAGGCCAGTCAGAGAAAGTTTATAACGAAGTCGCCACAGCACAGCCTTAAAAATGGTAGTAGTCTGGATCTGGCTTCTATTGAATGGAGTGCCAGTTCTTTCATTGAAAATGCGCTTGCAATTTTTACAGAAGAAAGTCTTGTAACCGTGTCTGGTCAGGCGAGAGCGGTTAGCAACTTTTAATGAAGAGCAATGAGGACATATCATTTTAGAAAATCCTCCCTTCCATTTTAAGTAGATGACGGAAAAAGCAGGAAGGATTTTACCTCAAGTTTAGATGTTGCTCAATCTTAAGGTTATTTACAAAGCCATTTTGGTTTTTGCTTGCCTGGGTCAACTTTCTACATTATTTGTGAGCGTTGTCTGAAATGTGCCGCAGCCAAATAAGGAGCTCTGGTTCAATTTCTGACAGTATTATTATAGAAATATCCGGTGAAATGTCTTTCCTGTCAATTATAAGTTATAAGTATTATGTAAACCGGAACTTGTAGGCTCTTTCTAAAAACTCCATTGCTTGTTCCATGGGACCAGTGATTTTGAGAAGCTGGCTGTAGTCAAAGTATATTTCCGACAATAGAGGTTTTGGTTCTTCCTTGTTTTCGGCTCCTTCCCTTAAAAGGACTTCTAAAACTTCTATAGCTTTAAGATAATATTCATTGGCTTTATCAAGATTGTTACTTTTCTGATTGTATTGAGCCTCAACCTGGTAATACCGGCTCAATGACACTGAATCCATTCCAGAAAACTGACCCAACAGTTTTTGGGCATTTCTAAGATAGGAATTGGTCTGTTCAAAATCCTTTTCCTGGAAGGAGATTTTTGCCATTATCCCTAAAGCCGCAAACTCATTTTGGTAACTTTTTTCAGAGGGCGGATCCTTACTGACGCCAAGAGCGCCTAAATTGGCTGCAATTAACGCCGTTTGTTTTGCTTTTTCATACTGAGCTAATTGCACATATAGCTGGCTGACACTCAAGGCTAAATCTTCTATTTGGCAAATCCCGGCCGATTTTTGATTTATTTCACGGCTTTGCCCTAGCAGGAAAACTGCTTTTTGAAAGTCACCGGTTTTAGCCTGTTCACTAGCCTGAGTAAACAAAGTTTGAGCTAGCAACTTCTGCTTATCAGGACTGAACCAGGCCAGCGCCTGTTCCAAATAATTTGCAGCAAGTTCTAAGTCACCTGTTATTCTAGTCGTTTCACCAACTTCCACCAGTAATTCCTGCTCCCAAATTACAGCTTTAATTTTATTATCAGCCGCCTTGACCGTTGCTAGTCCCAATTGAAAGTTTTTCAGCGCTTCAGCGTTATTGCCCTGGCGTCTATTGGCCCGGCCTGTTTCCAGGTAAAATCTCGCCTCAAGCTCAGTATTAACCTTTAGGGGTTGTTCAGTTTCTTTAAAAAGAGAGACCTCTGCATGGTGTAACTCTTCTAAAGCCTGGCCTGGCTGGCTTTGTAAATTATTAATATTAGCCTTCAAGACGAAAAATAAAACTTGATCACTTCTATCCAGGGTGGCAAAATTACCTTCAACTTGATTAAGTTCGAGAATGGCCTGTTGGTAGTCTGTGCTGGCTATTGCTACCTCACACTGGAATAAATGCTGTCTCGTCGACAAGAAAATTGTCTTTTCTTCGTCTAAATCACCCTGGAAAAAATTACTCGAAATGGGTGTTGCCGGCCTTAAAAAGTAATCTAGGGTTTCTCCAAGACGGTCCGCCAATAAATCCAGGGTTTCAAGGGTAGGAAGTGTTTTACCAAGTTCAATGGAGGAAAGATACGCTGAAGTAAAAAGCCCTTTGGTCAAATCACGCTGTGATATATCTTTATTCACGCGGGTTTGGCGCAAGCGCTTGCCCAGGAGTTGAGGGTTTTTAGTTTTTATTTCTTGATACCTCGCAATGTAATTGGCAGTATCAAATTTAGTAATAGTATCTCCGGTGTTCTTTTTCTTTCTTGGCATGATGTTCTTTTCCCGAATTTAAAGTCAAAATGTAGTATGAATCCACCCTAAATTTATTATCTCTATTTTATAACATTATTTCATATTTTGCTTACCAATTTCGTTGTGTTAAATTAAAACTTTGAAAATCTTAAATAAGTCGAGAACCTTTGAACCAAGATATTTTAAGCACTATGTATGTTAGACTATTATGGTGGTGTCTTAAGTGACTAGAAATAATAAATTTAATCCGCTTTGAAAAAATAAAATTTAAATATCGAAGGATTTAGGATTATGGCAAACGTTCAAACCAAACCAACCGACTATTATGAGGACTTTGTGCTAAAGTTTATTAGGACTGATCCTCCGGAGGAAGAAATCTACCAGGTCCATGTCATAAAAACACCGGTTGAAGCAACTGGCGGAGTCATAAATCTTTCATTTTATCCGGCTATTTCCTGGCAAGGCACCATAAACTATGTGAATACAAACTTAAGCAAGCTTTATGAAGAAACTGCTTATTCCGAGCCGGGTCGTGATGGAAATTCTAATGACATAGAACTACTCAATATAAACAATAGCCGGGACTATGCTAACAAACGCACTAAATTTAACCAGCTTCTCCGCCAAATAGGACTAAAAATTTATGACACCTTACCTTTTGACGCCAGGAAGGCGCTTGTAGGTGCTTTTAAACTTACCCAAAGGCAGGGTAAGCGACTACGAATTGGGCTTGATTTAACTGAAGCTTCCGGGTTATATGCACTACCGTGGGAACTCCTTTTCCAGGCTGCCCGTAGCCAGTTTTTTGCCCTTTCCAATTACACACCGGTTGTTAGAATGGTGGCTACCCCTACCTTACCTCGCTCATTTAACAGCTTGACCCTTCCCTTAAAGGTGTTAATCGTTTTAATCGCCACCAAATCGGAAGATGTGCTTTCCATGCCAGATGAACTGCATAATATAAAAAAAGCATTTGCCCCGCTTGAGACCCTTGGCCAAGCCAGGCTTGATTTGCTTGATGGGGTTGTTACCTTCGACCGGTTCCGCAAGCAGGTCAAGGAAAATTGCTACCAGATAATACATTTTATTACCCACGGCAACTGGGATAGCGCCCGCGAACGGGCTACTTTACAATTTCATGCGCCGGGCCCAGAAACCTCTCTTGAACTTGAAATTCAGAAGGTGGTAAAACTGCCCACCCACGCCTATACTGCGGAAGATTTCAGTTTGGTGCTGGGAGAAAATGAGAGTTTGGAAATGGTCTTTCTCAACTCTTGTGAAGCTGGTAGGGCTAGCGCCGAGGAAGATATAAGTTTATCTAATATGTCAGCCGGTTTGGTGAAAAATGGAGTCCCGGCTGTTATTGCGCTTCAGGAACTTGCTTCTCCAGAAGCGGCAGTGCTCTGGTCTACCGAACTCTACAATCATTTGGTCCGTAATAAATCCATAGAAGAAGCGGTTACTGAAAGCCGCAAGGAAGTGTACATGGCAAGCCAGCACAACGTTAGCTATCTTGGCCAGTGGTTCGTACCGGTCCTTTACAAGGCTACGGAGTTAGCGGAAGAACCTCCGCCATGGTATGTCCAGGTTGAAACCAGTATTGTACGCGCCTTACGCCGCCTTGGAACCGACCGAAGTCAGCGGGGAAGCGCCGGTTTGTTAGCCATTGTCATAGTTGGAACACTTATGGTCCAGTACGCAATCGAAAAAATAATCCCGGCAGACCCAACCTGGAAGGAATTTTTCCTAAACAACTTCAACCTCTTTTTCAGTATTAACCCTGCTAACCCCATTTGGTTGCACTATTTCTTGAATGTTTATTTATGGCTGGTAGGCGTTGCTTTTTTCCTGGTGATTGGGGTAACACTATGGGCTTATACGGACCTAAAACAGGAGCCCATCCTTGGGAAGTTGGAGAGAGGCGGTCGCCTCTATTTATTGATGCTCGTTTTTATCGGGGCAAATCTGGGGCTGCTGACCGGCTTAACTTTGTGCTTTATAGGGTCCGGCCTTTTACTTTATTATACCGGCTTATTTGACCTGTTACCCATCTGGACCCAGGTTTTTGTTCGCTGCCTTACCGGTTTTTGTTGTGTGGTCACGATGGCTGTTTTTGCCCGACGGATCCCACTCAGCTCAAAAACTGCCAGCTATAATTTTAAGCCGGTTCCCGCTGAAATCTTTATAGCGGCAAGCCTGTTTCTTGTAGTGTTGGTAATCCTCTTCGCTGTTTTATTCGTGGCCCCAGCCATCTTTTTAAATAAGCCATTGGGCGGGATTTTTATCGGAGTAGTTTTGTTTATTCTATATTTGTGGGAAAGTCATAAAGCTGTAGGTCCGGTCACTCAGAAGAAAGACGATCAGACCAAACCTAATTCTAATGACCATACTTTCTAAATATCAATAGTGATATCAACTTCTAAGGTTGCTAAAGCAGTCAAAGGTACTTTTGTAAAGATAGCCTCGCCCTTCTTATCGGATAGGACTTCTTGCCTGGTTTTTTCATAAGTAAGGCTAACCCTGTGTTTGTCAAACCTATTCACCAGAGCTGGTCCTTCCAGGACTACCCGGACTAAACATTCAGAGTCAGTGGGTTGCTGTCGAATACAATATATACCTACATTTACCCGCAGATTTCGGCCAACCGGCTGTTCAAATAAGGTGAGATTGTTATCTGAAACTGAGTCATCGTCCCCGGCCCTTGTGTATAGACCCGTAATGGGGCCAGAGGCGGGTTCAAAGTGGATAGCTACCTTAAGGGAATTAAGTTTATCGGTTAATCTCTCCACAAGGGTTTGCAAGCGGCCAGGCCACTTAATTATAGGGCCAACCGGTAAAGTTGGGGCAGCAGTATCCTTTAACTCTGGTAGAACTTCAAAATCTAGTTCACTCTCCGGTATTTGCAAAAACTCCCATTCTTCTCGACAATCCAGGCAGCCTTCGAGGTGATTGTACAATTTCTGCCGGTCCGCCTGGTTCATTGAAAGCCGGTCAAGTGGATCGAGGTAGGTAAGCATGAGGTTCTGGCTGGTCTGACAATCAATTCCACCAGGGCTAGTTAACTCTTCGTAAAGGGCGGAAGGAGAATCGGGCCAGCCCGGGTCGGCCTGGTTTTGCACCAGGAAATCCAGTGCCGCCTGGTACTGAGCAGGATCGGCATTGTCCTCCATATAATCCAGTAATATTTTTTGGGCTGTAGCCTTATCCATAATAGTTCTGATTTCTACTATCTTACAATTATAAATCCCGATTCAAGCGGGCTTCAACCTAAATCACGCAATTGATCAATACAATCCCTGTTTTTCTGGAGTTGCTTCCAGGCATCCGTCTGCTGGCGGCGAAGTTCTTCAATTGGAAGACCTAATTCTTCGACTAAATCTTCCAATCTTGTACCCCTGAAAAGGGTTTCTATTAGAATACGCCGGTAATTATCTGCCCGTTTAGTTTGCCTAATGTTTTTGATACATTTTAGAAGTTGGTCCAGTTGTTCTCGGCTTAAAGCTTTTCGTAAGGGGTCAAAGACCGGCCCAGCCTCAAGCATCTGCCCTTCAAGGGAATCGAGCGGGATTTGTCTTATTTCCAGGCCAGGTCTGTCACTCTTCTCATCTGAATCTTTACTTTCAGAATCTCTGTCTCCCTTATTAGAATTTCTGTCTTTAGAATTGCCCAACTTATTTTTTCGCAGGTACATCAGGTATTCACGGTAAGCTATTTGTTTACACCAGGCCAGAAACGAATAAGGTGATTCGCAGGTCGTAATTTTACTAATAATTTTAGTTACCGCTTCCGCAGCTAAGTCTTCACTTAATTCCCACTGCTTATGGGTCAACCTATAAAAAATTCGTTGTAAATAGGATGCCAACCACCCGTAAGCGCCATTGTAAATATCTTCCGCCTGATGCCTAATTGCTTCATAGACTAATTGGCTAATTTCCCGATAGGCCAGATCACTCACTGTAACTTTGTGGTTTGATTCCCTTTGCCATGCACTTACCTGTTCGGTCACTTGCAATTCATCAATTCCTAAAATTTGGCAGTAATGTTGCAGGTGTAAATTTGATATAACCTGGCGCACTTCGGTCAAAATTTTGGCCTTATTTTCAGGCGAAATTTCTAAAGGATCGTCGTGAGGCATTTACGCTTCCTATTTTATCCTGTTAAGCCCTTTTATTGGCCGGATATTTAAAAATTCGTTCGAAAAGTATCATGAAAATCCGGATAAATTGCCTCTTTTTGCATCCAAATATATGTAGTAAACATTCAACAAATTTTTACTACACAGGCCTGGCTAAAGGTAAGACATATACGCAGCCTGGCAAAGAAAAGGTCGCAATTCTACGGAAGGAATTTCGTTTTTAAATTGCCGTGCCTGGATTGAGTATATACCAGCAGTAACCAAAGATAAAGACTAACTAGAAACATTCAAACGGGTGTGCTTGCTCAACCGCAAGTCTGTTTGCTTATGCCAATTTTTAGTCTTGTCATAGTTTTGCTTAGAAAAGAACAAGGAGAATTTCAGATGAATAACAACAAATCTATCAAAGTAGCTGTTGCGGCGCAGGTAACTGCACTTGTGCCATCCTTTCTTTCTTTCCCCCCTTGCCCACCCGAGTTGGCTAAACCGACTTTAAGACCGCCGGTCGCCCGCTAAGGAACTTAAGGTAAAGCCAATTCCAGAAGATTGCAGGGATAAATCTGCAATCTTCTGGATATTTATTTTGTTTTAAGGAAGACTATTGGCTTACTCAAACATTAAGGGCAAAGTGTAAAAAATCAAATCTTAGTGAGCGTAGCTTGATACTCGTTCCTCACTTCGAGAAACCCAGAATGAAAAGGAACCATGAATAAAAAAGATTACCCCTTACCGCCGTTAAGTGGTGCTAGTGATAAATTCTTTGGCACCGAAGTAAGAGATCCTTATCGTTGCCTGGAAAGTTTGGACGATGTACAGGTTAAAGCCTGGCTCCAAGGCCAAACACAACTCACCGCTGCGTACTTTTCTAACATTGCGAGGCAAAACGAGCTGGTCAGACGAAAGTTGACCAGTTTATGGCACTATCCAAAATATTCAGTTCTTTCTAAAGAAGGAGATTACTACTTTTTTTGGGGTTTAGACTTAACCCACCAGGCTAAAATCCAGAACCAGGCCGTGCTATACCGTATGAATTGTCTTTCTGACGCGCCTATTCCGGTCCTCAATCCAAATTTGCTTGACCCTTCCGGTAACAGCGCTATTACCTACCAGTCCTTTAGCAGGGACGGTCGGTTAGTATCTTATACCTTTGCCCAGGACGGCAGCGATGATCAACAGATTCACATCCGCCATACTTTAGACCTTTTTGATTCCAAAGAGGTGTTGGTAGGTTGCAAGACAGTTAACATTGCCTGGAACCCGGATAATTCCGGGTTTTACTACAACCGCTTTATAGATTCACCTTCCTACACCGAACCCATTGTTAAGGCTGGCTTGAATTGCATCTACTGGCACGCTTTGGGCTCCAACCAATCCGAAGATACGCTTATCTTTGCACCTGAAGCATCTGATTCAGAGTTAGCTTTTTATCCCGAAACCAGTTACGACGGGCGTTACCTTGTTCTGTACGCCACTTACAGCACTGAACCGCATAACCACATCTTTTACCGTAAAGCAGAAAGTACCGGTTCCTTTACAAACTTGACGGCCGGTACAAAAGATCAGTTCGTTTTTATCGGAAGTATAGAGGACACTTTTTATTTTCAAACTACCTGGAATGCGCCTAAAGGCCAAATAATAGCCATCGATCTAGCGCAACCTGAGTCGCAATATTGGCAGGTAGTAATCCCGGAACAGGCTGACTTTTTAGCTTTTGTGACCTATTCCGGAGGAAACCTTGTAGCAGGTTTCCTACACTCGGCCTATCATCGTTTGAAAGTCTTTACTTTAGAAGGTATCTTTCGAGAAGAGGTAAATTTACCTTCTTTTGCTACCATTTCCGGCCTTACCGGGAAACCTGACAGTGCGGAACTCTTTATCAGCGTAGAGAGTTTTACGAATCCTCCTTCTGTTTACAGTTACGATCTTGGGCGGAAAGAACTCATTTTGTTGATTAAACCTGTTCTTGATTTTCAGCCGGAACATTATGAAACCAAGCAGGTTTTTTATCCATCCAAAGATGGGACCATGATTCCAATGTTCTTAACCTATAAGAAAGGAATTTGTTTGAATAAAGCTAATCCAACCCTTTTGACCGGTTATGGTGGGTTTGGAATCAGTCAGACACCCATCTTCCTAATTTCAAACGCGTTATGGCTTTCTCAGGGAGGGATTCTGGCCGTAGCCAATGTGCGGGGAGGCGGCGAACTTGGATTGGATTGGCACGAGCAAGGGCGTTTGTATAAAAAACAGAACTCATTTGGAGACCTTTGCGCGGCCGCCGAATGGTTAATTGAAGAAAATTACACCAGTCCGGCCAAATTAGCTTTAATGGGACATAGCAATGGAGGTTTGTTAGTAGCCGGGAGTATCATTCAAAGTCCCCACCTTTTTGGCGCGGTAATATGCCGAGCCCCTTTAACCGATATGCTACGGTACCATTTGCTAGGAGCAGGGCGCAACTGGCTAGCTGAATATGGTTGTGCCATGACCAGTCCGCAGGAGTTCAGGACATTATACGCTTATTCACCTTTGCACAATATAAAAAAAGAGGATTATCCGGCCGTGTTTGTTACAGTGCCTATCGGAGATGAACGGGTGCATCCTATGCACTCCTTAAAGTTTATAGCCAATTTACAGGCTAGTTCTACCGGAGAAAACCCTATCCTGCTTCGCATAGAGCGAGAAGGAGGCCATGGTATAGGTAACGCTTCTAGTCGCACTTTTGAGGAGTTATGTGATATTTACACATTTCTTTTCAGCTTATTTGAGATGATTTGAATTAAACAGATGTTTCAATGGCACCGAGGCTCAGCAAATTATACCGTTGAGCCTCAGTTAGTCCAATTACACCTTTGATATTTAGGCCTTCGTAAGGTGAACGGGCAGTGAGGGTTTGAGCCAAGGTATTATTTACAAGGTTCCAGACCTTAATTATACCTCCTTCTCCACCACTATATAAGACATTCCCATCAGAGTTAAATGCTATTGTCGTCCCTTTAGAACCGTGTTCAAAAGTGGTAATTAATTGTACCTTTTCCAGATCTTCAACCTGCCAAACTTGAATTAATCCATTATCTCGAATTACCGCAACTTTTTGGGTATCAACGTTTGGGCTTGCGCCCAGGCTTATATTTGGGTTTAAAACAGGACACTTTATATAGGCTATTGCCCAAATTAGTCCCTTATTACTGTTTATTGTGGTGACACATTCTCCCTTAACAGTATCCCAACAGCGAATACCTCCATCTCCCCCTCCACTGAATAGGATGCTGCCATCATGATTGAAAGCCAGAGACATTACAAGGCTTTGGTTATGCCAACCGGCAAGTTTGCAAATTATCGCCTCTTTAGGATCAACTTTCCATAGATAGATAAATCCATCGTCCCCGCCACTAGCCAGGAATTGTCCATTCCGACTGAAAACCAGCTTTCGTATTCGACCCTGGTGGGTTGAATTACTGTCAAGGGGCTTTCCTGTTATTAAAGACCAAACCTTGATAATTCCTTCCTCATCACCACTTAAAAGTAGGTTCTTATCCGAGTTAAACAGGACAGCCGTTACCGTTTTGCGATGTCCGCTCAAAGTACGCCAGCATTTACAATTAGCTAGATTCCACAGTTTAATAGTGTTATCGCTACTACCACTGGCAACTGTTTTACCATCTGAACTATAATCTAAAGCCACCACAAACCCCGTATGTCCCTTTAAGACAACTGGACTTATTGGGTGAGCTTGAGGTACCGCTTCAGGTAATTCCCATAACAAAAGATTATTATCTACCCCAGCTACTCCCAGATATTTACCGTCTGGGCTAACACCAACTGAATAGATTAAATTGTTATAACCCTGGATTACGTCCAAGATTTCAAAACTTTTAAGCGACCAAAGTTTTAAATTTGAAATTTCGGCGCTACTACTGACAAAAGTCTCCTCATCAGCGCCAGGGCAAAAGGCTAGGGCTTCTATTGTCCTGTTACCGGAGGATAAACTCTTATGAATAGACATGTCCTCCACTTTATACACATTTATTATGCCGTCTACCCCCGAACTGGCAAGAAACTTACCATTCTTACTAAATGTTACAGCCGAAACAACTCCATTATGCTCTTTTAAGGAGTGTTTGAGACAGAAAGTTTGTTTTGCTGTCGTCCATACGTGAACTGTCCCGTCAGCACCACCACTTGCAAATAGGTTACCATCTGGACTAAACACCAATGATGACGAAGTAATCCATTGTTCGTTCTTCTTAAGAACAGCTGCTGGTTTAACAACAATTCCATTTTGAAAGTTATTATGTTCAATTTCCCTCAGGAATGCGTTCATTTCCCACAACTTAATTGTTCCATCAAACCCGCCACTGGCCAACAATTTACCATCCGAACTAAAAGCAAGAGCCATTATCCAACCCTGCTCTGCAACAATAGAAGCAATCAGTTGGGTGTTAGAAACCTGCCATAAATAAAAGGTTTGATCATCTCCCCCAGTGGCAAGCCATTTACCATCAGGACTAAAAGCAACTGAGCGTATAATGCCTGAGATAGGTGAGTTATCTTTGCCCAAAACAGCCAGACAAAGCCCACTTTGAGGTTCCCACAACCGGATTGTTCCGTCCGCACTCCCTGAAGCGAGAATAGAACCATCAGGACTAAAAGCTATTGTCGCTATTAGATTAGTATGCCCCAGGCACTCAAAAATCTGTCCCTCGAAGGTTGTTCCTACTCGCCACAACTTTATTGCACCATTAGCGCAACCAATTGCAAGGGTTGTACCATCTGGACTGTAAGCTAGGCTGTACCCGCTTAAATTAGCTTCAGTGAAAATAGCACCGGCAAGGTCGGTCCCACTTAAATTTACATCATGCAATTCCACTCCGGCCAGATTTGTTTGCCACAAGGTAAGGTTTGCTAAGTTCAAACCGGTTAAATCAGCCCCTAAATGGATAAGCAAATTAAGTATATTTCCCCCGGCGTAACCCTGGGTATCCTGAGGTAAAATTTGCAAATTCATCAACAGTTGGTTCAGATAACTCTCTACTTTCTCATCCCGTTTAAGACTCATTTTAAGTTGACTCAGGAGGGGTTCAACTATAACTCTTAATTGGGTCTGGCGGATATATTCGCGGGCCCTGGTTTGTAAGAGAGGATAGCGGTTCAGGATTACAGGGGTTTGAGATAGAATTTCTGCGTGCAATTGATTTAATAATCGCTGCGTAACATATTCTGTGATCACTCCCTGCAAAGTGAAGCTTGGATTCTTATCTGCTTTATCCTTATCCTGATTTTCGTCGATTAAAAACCGTCTGAATAAAGCACTTAGCCCGTCAGTAAAAATCTGAACCCCATAATGCAAAACACTTTGGGTTTGGAATATTTCCACATCAAGGGGCTCTCGGCTAACCGCCAGCCAGTATAGAATATCTTGTTCTACAACCGAAAGTCTATCGAAATGTTGATCAAGAATATAGCGAATTTCGCCATCGCCATAGAGAAATATCTTACTGTCAATAAAAGCCCCCAGAGCCCCGCCAAACATTTCCTTTATGGGTTCCGCTATTAATTTGAGGGCCAGAGGATTACCGCTGTAATGCTGATTAAGAATTTCGCTCTGAACCTCATCGCTGGGAATATTCATACTATGCAGAATAGCCTGACAGGATTTATTATCCAGCCCCTTAAGGGCCAGTGAGCGAACATGGCCATTCTTATCCTCCCGGGAAGCGCTCTGGCGAAGTCTTTCCCGGCTAGTGATTAATAGACAACTCCGATGGGAAAATTCGCTTATTCGCCGGATAAAGTCTCCATAATCGGTATAGCCTTCGTTGAATTCCCCGGCTACCAGCCCCGCTTGCATGATGGTTTCCATGTTATCTAAAACGAGTAGACAGCGATAATTACGCAGGTACTTCATTAACAGCACTATTTTTTCACTTTGTAAGGTAGGAAGGTTGGCCGGCTGACCATTGAGCAAAAAGCGAAGTAAACTATCTAAAAGTTCACCTAGCGGTGGCGCGTTATGCAGGCTGCGAAAAATCACAAAATCGAAATGGGAGGCCACCTGGTGAGCAATACTGACGGCTAGGCCGGTTTTACCGATGCCACCAATTCCGAATATACTGACTACCTTATGCTTATCTTTGGTAAGCCATTTCTCCAGTTTATTACTCTCTTCTTCCCGTCCGTAAAGCACCCGGTTGTCAATAGCTTCACTCCAATCCTGGCGAGGTGCACCCCTTACAAAACTTAATGGCATCGGGTGTTGTAGGTCCGTCTGAGTTTGTTCCTTGAGCAAACTATTAAACCAGGCCGGGTCAAAAGCCTCTTTTATCTCCTTTTTTGAACCGGTGGCTTTTTCCCACAGAAACTGTGCTTCAGTTTGCTCCTCCCGGATGTTAAAGCAGCCTCTTTCCAAGAAAATGGTAATAAGCTGGCGCAAGTGATGGATTTGCGGATAGCTACTACCGGCTTCCCAATTTAAGACCGATCTTTTGTTGATCCCGATCAATTCAGCCAGTTGGTGCTGTGTAAGCTTAGCCTTACGGCGATAAGACTGTATTAAACTGCCAGACTCATAGTCAAGAGCTCTGTAATTATGTGAAGTTCGCATAAATTTCAAAGAAAGGTGAAGTGTTTTCGCTAAAAGATGAAATGCCAGGTGAATAATACGTATTTTACTTAATCTAACGTTACCTTAATATTATTTTATCATAAAGTTGTCCTATCGATGCTGATGTACCACGTAACTTGTCTCACCGGCCAAAGGGTTTTTCGGGCGTAGGTGAGACAGCAATTTCCCTTGATTTGAAAACTGCAATATTAAATTTCCAGGTTTTGGGGTTGCTTTGGATTTTCACAAGTTTAGCAAGTAAGCAAAACCGGAACAAGACGACAGGGTTGAATAGATAGCTTGATAAGTAGGAAAGTGGGTAAGGTCGATGCTCTCGTTTTTACATAATTTCCTGCCATCTCAAAATTACAAATCTGGTGAAATTCAATCCGAATTAAACCAGGTCCCTTTCCAGTGTCAAGTTGAGGGTTCAATGATATTACCTCCACCTTCTCAAGACACGGATTTTAAGAACTTTTGGGAGACATTTCTAAGATATTTCAACCGACATGTGCCTTTAGATGCAGCATTGCTGAAGGCGCGTGCGGCTATAGAGGAACAGCAACCTGAGGAAGCCCTACTTTCCCTGGAAAGTATTGATTTGTCCCGGTTAGGCCCCCTTTCGCAGGCAATCTATTATTGCCTTAAAGGTCAAGGCTGGTTGCTCTTAAAAGAATATGATAAAGAAATAAGCGCCTTTCAAGAGGCTATCCGAGTTCTTGAAATAGGGAAACCGCTGACCTCTGTACAGATAGTGTGGGTCCATAACTGGCTTGCAACAGCCTTATATGAGCAGGGTAAAATAACACAAAGCCTTGAAGAACTTCACCTTTGCCTCAAAAGCTCTTCACCATATTTTATTCAGACTGGTCGGCTCCGAATGAAGGTTTTACTCAACCTGGGACATGTGAATACTGCCTTGGGACAATATCAACAGGCTTTAGATAACTACGGGCAGGCGCTAGCTTTAATCCAGGTTAAAGGTGAGCAAGAAAAATTAGACTTAGCTGGGATTTACTGGGGACTAGGTTTTGCTTATCGAAGTAAGGAAAACTTTACCAGGGCCAGACTTTTCCTTGATAAAACCCTGGCGCTGTTTTTAGAGGCAGGCAACTTAATCATGGTGACTAGAGTGCAAAACCTCCTTGGGCTGGTATTAATCGAAAAAGGAGAACTCAAGGAGGCAGAACAAATTTTGAAACAAGCTTTAGTTACCGCTGAAGCCTTACCGGATACAAAAAGAGATTATGTTGTCCTCACCCGCACCAGTAACAATTTAGCCTTTTTATTTAAGCTGCAAGAAAGATGGGTGGAAGCCCAGGAATGGGCGACCATAAGTCTTGGCTATGCCGAAAAACTAACTGAACCACTTCTGGTAAGCCGGGTCCGGGTAGACCTAGCAGAAATAAATTTGAGTCTTGGCAGACCGGTGGAAGCAATTAAGCTTTTCAATTCAGCGATAGCCATTATTGAGCAACCCAAAATAACTAAGGGATGCTGGCAAATTTATTACCGCTATGGCGTAGCTTTGAGGCATATGGGTCACCTTCAAGAAGCTTTCGATATTCTTAGCAGAGGTTATATGTTAACTTAGTTTTGTCGAAATTTAGAGAAAACTTTAGATAACGTTCCCAACGGGTTTCTCTTAATTATTAGCATGTCCGCATTGTGGACAAAACCGCGCCCGTAACGGCACAAAGGCATTACAAAATGAGCACTGTCTGGAACGATTGCTTAAAGGAGCCGCATCATTAGTGCAGTAAATCAAACGGCGATCATTTAGAGTACCGCATTTGGAACAGCGTACCAGTTTTGTCAATTTTCCCGCCTGTAAATCATTTTTGAATTCGGTCGCGGATTCGAAACGCTCCGCCGAATTTTCATTCAGATTCGTCAGGATAATTTCTTCTAGATCTTCCGACACTTGAAAATTAATTTTGCGCAATGCGCCCGGATGGCGATCGGAAGCGTCATCCAGAATTTGGGTCGTTAAAAGAAAATAAAGAGTTGCGGCCAATGAATAAAGATCTGAACGAGGTTCGGCATTTCCTTTCAACTGTTCAGGTGCTACAAAACCACTGGTTCCTACTTTAGTTAATTTGGTACCGTCTCGAACATTGCGAGCGATACCGAAATCAATAAGGGCAATTGAACTGTCGGCAGTCCGTAACCTTAAATTCTCAGGTTTAATATCCCGGTGAAGGATAGGAGGCGTACGGTTGTGTAATATTTCCAATACTTCACATAATTTTATAGCATAATCAACCGCTGTATTGACATCTAAAGCCCGTTTTTGCCTAGTAATTACCTCATCTAGATCTAACCCGTCAATAAATTCCATCGCAAAGTAGTAACGCTTACCTTCCTGCACTACATCCGCCAATAATCTGGGAACAGAGCGAATCTGGGTAAGCGAGCCAAGCACCTTTGCTTCGTTGGTAAAATGTTCCAGGTAAACTTTTCTTTCGTTTTCAGGCCGCCCTTGTTCGTCAAGTAGTTCTTTTATTACAATTTTGGAACCAGCCTGGTTGTCCTGGGCAATATAAACTCGGCCCATTCCACCCTGACGGAGCAAGGAATCAATGGTCCAGCGACCGTTACCTAATTTTGCGCCGGGTGATAAAGGCAGTAAGATCTGGCAGTAGCCGCAATAAACCGCGTTGGTAGGACTGCTGTAACCGCAGCTATTACAAATCAGGCGGCCCGCTTGTTCCCGGTCCGGGTAAGGACTGTAACCGTTCTGCGGATTTGGCGGAGAGGAGGTGACGGGTTGCGTCGAAGGAGCGACTAACTCAAACCCGCAGTTATCGCAAAATGGCTGGTTAGGTGGGTTTTCGGTTTCGCATTGTATACAAACCATAAGTTTACTATTACCTCGAATAATACTTGCCTGTTTGAGGTTAAAACCCTTATTTCAACAAAATTTAAAAACTTTCAAAGAGTAAAAAAACGCGGCCGATAATCACCTCGTCACCAGGCTGTAACGGCCGACTTCCGCGTGGGGCTAACCGGTTAGTTTGGCCTCCACGCCGAACTTTTGTGCCGTTAGCTCCCCCGGCGTCCTCAATCCACCAATTACCATTTTTATAGCGAATGAAAGCGTGCCGTCGGTGGACAAACCCTTCAGAGTCCTGCTTATCCAAATCAATGTGTGGAAAATAATTCTCGTCTTCATCCCAGCGCCCAATTTCGTTTATGCCGGGATTAAGGGTAAACTTTTCTCCAAGTCGCGCGCCCCGTGTCACTATTAAGCTAGGATTGTTTGATACGGTGTTGTTATTAACTATTTTACCGGGTGGTTGCACTGCTGGCGGTACCGTTGCAGGCAGTACAGGAAAATTAACTTGGTTAAAGTTTTCTGGCCCGGTACCTGAGATTTGGGCTGGCAGCGATGGCGGCTCATAAGGCAAAGGGGTAGGTGTTGGAGTTACCTGGATTGACCCGCTTGGTTGTATTGATGCTGCTGAACGACTAAAAGAATTTGGCGACTGGCTCGGTAGCTCGTTGTAGTTAGGGCGCTCGAAAGGATACCCCTGGTCAGGGTACGCTTGCGGACGCTGGTATTGTGATGCAGGCATAGCATGAACCGTCTGGTCAAAACTACCCGGCAAACGAGGCAGTGAAACTTGAGAGGAAGGCGGTAATGGTGCCGAACATTGATCACAAAAACGCATTCCATCTGGATTGAGGGCTTTACAATCCTCACACATTACGGCCATATATTACTCCAGAGTTACTTACCTGATGCCAAACCTTAAAACCCATGGTCGTTTGGTTTTATTTTATAAACGATTTATATCTGTTATTAAACTTTTGAACGGGTTAGAGAAATTTATTAATTGGTTTATATAAATTACCACCGGTATATAATTTTGTCAATGTCAAACTTTTGCTGTTCATATAAGATCTATTTTATATGTTAATTCTCGGAAGAGGCTTTTATTGACACAAAGCGCAATATTAATTATAATTAATTACATTTCAAATTTTCTAGCACTGGTTCCATTTTCTCTGGCTAAACATTTAAGCATTAATTTGCTTATAAACGGTCCAATTTACCGCTAAAAGCGGGTTTAAGTCGGTTTGTGGTCTTTTCCGGGAGATATCAATGCCCTATTCTATACTAGCAACCGCCAAAACTCCGGCGCTCATTATTTATTTGCTCGATGTCAGTGCTTCCATGACCCAACCGCTGGGCAATAAAAGGCGAATAGATATAGTTACGGAGGCTCTTACCACAGCCTTGCGACAAATGGTCTTTCGTTCAACCAAAGGCGTACGGATTTCCCCGCGCTACCGTATTGCTATGCTTGCTTATAGCGACCACGTCTATGATTTGCTCGACGGCGTTAAATCGGTTGACCAGGTGGCCGGGTTGGGTGTGCCCGAACTGAGTCCTTTACGCACTACTGAAACGGCTAAAGCCTTTAGCCAGGCTGAAAAGCTACTTCAGGCCGAATGGCCTTCGCTGCAAAACGGTCCTGCACCCCTTATTTGTCATATGACCGACGGTGAATTCACCGGTCCTGATCCCCAGCCGATCGCACACCGCATTATGCAGCGCAGCCTACCGGATGGCAACGTTCTGGTGGAGAACATTTTTATCTCTGATAAAATCTTAAGCCAGCCGATAAAAGATGTTTCAACCTGGCCGGGTATTCTGCCTCATACCCCTTTGAACAGCGACTATGCTGCTAAGTTACGGTCCATGTCATCGCCTATTCCGGATAGTTACCGGGAAATGATGTTAGAGAACAGTTACCGTATTGGCGCGGAAGCAGTAATGCTTTTACCGGGGGTGAACTCCGAACTGGTAGCAATGGGTTTTCAAATGTCGGCGGCTACACCGACTCGTTAGCTATATTTTTGGGAAAACTAACAGGCTCACACTTTTAAAGCTCAGGCTTTAGGAAAGATATATTATATGCCCTTCCAACCGCAGCCTTTTCAAAAGTTAATTATAAATAATCAGACTTATCAGGTAATGGAGCATCCAGCTGCGCCTGGAATGCCTTACGGCCAGGAAGGGCGCCAGGCTATCGTTTACCAGCTTGGATTGGTTGGTGGTCAAGGTGGGAACCCGGCCGGTCTTAAAGTTTTTAAGCCGCGCTACCAACTTTCCAATTTGCCAAACCTAACTGGCCAGTTAGCTCATTTTGCAGCTCTGGACGGTTTGCAGGTTTGCTGGCGAACAGTCCTGACCTCACAAAATCATCCAACCCTACTCCAGGACCATCCTACACTCAAGCACGCCGTAACTATGCCCTGGATAACCGGTCCGAATTGGATGGAAATAATCCTGGATCGGCGCGAACTTACTCTGGAGCAAAGTCTTTCTATTTCATATGCCCTCGCGAAAGTGCTGGCAAAGATGGAACGAGAGAACCTGGCACATTGTGATTTGTCCGGCTCAAATGTAATAATACCTGCGCTGGAAATCGGGGCAGTTCAAGTTAAAAGTCCGGTCGAACTGGTTGATATAGAGCAACTTTATGCGCCAACCCTGCAAAAACCCCCGGTTTTACCGGCTGGTTCACCGGGTTATGCCCACCGTGAAGTTAGCGAAGGGGTCTGGGGGGCACCGGCCGACCGCTTTGCCGGGGCAGTGTTACTTGCTGAAATTCTGGGCTGGTGCGACAAAAATGTACGTAACGAAAGCTGGGAAGAAAGTTATTTTGATCCAGATGAATTACAAAAATTAACAGACCGTTACCGGACCCTCGTCCGTAAATTGCACGAACAGTGGGGTGCCGAGGTGGCAGTTTTATTTGAACAAGCCTGGTACAGCCAGTCTTTATCCCAATGCGCCCCTTTCCAAAAATGGGCTGAAGTCCTGGCAGCCAGGCAAACACTCGTTACCCAGTTCGCACCCGGCCAGGGTCGCACCAATGGTCATACCCCCACCCGATTGCCCTCGGCCCTGGCCCCCGCCTTTGATAAAAGCCAGGAGATAGCGGTTCAGAGCCTGGTGGAAACCGGCGAGAAACTTTTTGCAAAGGGTGATATTTCAGAAGCTTTAGTGGTTTACCGAAAAGCTTACGCCATGGCATCGGCGGAAAGCCCACTCCTCGGCTCTATTTACCAGCGTCTGAAAGAACTGCGTACTTCGCAGGAACTCACCCGTCTGAGTTACAATTTAACTCCTCTTACGGGCGAAACCTCCCCGCATAATACTCAGTTGAGCGAAAGCCGGTGGCAACCAGGTACTAAACAAAAATCTCGTATGAAACTGCTTTATAACCTGGCAGGGCTTTCACTTGTTATCGGGGCCGTACTATTTCTGGTAGCGACGCTCTTTAGTAACCCTCTCCTGAACCTGGCGACCAGTCTTACCCAGCAATGGCTTTACCAGGGTATGAGTGCGTTGCTTCTGGCACTACTGATTGGCGGGTTAGAATTGTGGATTTTTCGACAGCGAATTCGCCCGGCGCACCGAGCCTGGTTCATTCTTTTTACGGGCCTGGGAGGGCTGGCCGGGGGAATTCTGGGTGGATTAATTTACGATAATCTTGATACCACTACCAGTTTTGTAGGGGCTTTAATTGGAGCCGTGGGTGGTGGAATATCAAGCCTGTTTCAGAACAGTTTTATTGGCAGCAAAAGCCAGAGCGTTAAATGGTTCCTGGCTAACCTGGTAGGATGGAGCCTAATTTGGCTTGGTGGATTTATACTGGCTTGGTCCCTGCCTCAACCAGCCAGCATGGCATTTGCGGCTGCCTTTATTCTATCTCTAACCGGTCTAGGTCTAGCTTTGTTATTAGCTGTTTCGCCTGATATAGAGTTTTAAGCGTTCACCAGTGGATAAGGCCGATGACTCTTCCAAACCTGCGCCGACTTCCGCAAGATACAGAAACGCCTTTACAAACAGAAGTAGCCAAATGCTTCCTCTGGCGTTATTTATATGCGCGGTCGGCAGAGTCGAAAGCGGCCAATGACATCGGTCAGGATTACCTGACCTGGGCCCATGACGAGCAGACCTGGGCTTTTTGCTTGTGTGATGGAGTCAGCCAGTCCTTTTTTGGCAATTTGGCTGCCCAGTTACTCGGAGATTACTTACTGGAATGGTTCTGGAAAGACTGTCCCCTCAGTCTTGAACCGATACAAATTCGGTCAGACCTGATAGGAAAACTGCAACAACTGGTTGAACCTGGGACAGAGCAGGTTAGGCATTATTCAATTCCAAGCGGCTTACCTGACCTACTACAACAGGTTATACTGCAAAAGCAGCGACATGGCAGTGAAACCACTTTTGTGGCAGGACGGATAGATATACCCTGCTCCCAATTTCCACAAGGTCGCTTGACTCTCGTTTGGATGGGTGATTCGAGACTGCGATTGTGGGACGATACTGGCGAACTTACAGAAACTCTTGGCGAAACAGTTCAGACCAATCGGCGCTGGTCTACGCGGCAGGGTTTGGTCGGAGGAATGCCAGGTTTTTTTGAAAGTCCTCTTGTTAATTCGAAAGGTAAGCCGACCCTCCGAAATTTATTGGTATATTCTGATGGATTAGCTTCAATTGACGTAATAACCAATTGGCTGGAAGCTTCTGAACTGTTGGAAAAAGTCCGCCAGGCCGATGAAGCCCCTACCAGTGACGATATTTCTTATCTGGAATGGTGGCTGAACCCGTCAGAACTAAGTCTGGAACCGCCTGGCTTGATTATTAAAAGTGAATTGGAAGTTACCGAACCTCCGACCAAATTTAGCATACCCACCCCCGAAGATGCTTCTCAAAAAGAAGAAATAGAAATACAGTCACAACCGGATAAATTGGACTTGTTTCCAACGGCTATAACAGATGTAAATAAATTGAATTTTCAAAATCTTTTAAAATCAATTGGCGCAAAATATAGGCGTAAAATATGACCGTAAACATTCTACTCGTGAATATTAATTTAAGTTTTACTTGGGTAATAAATTTATTTTTATCATTTTTATTAAATCTATTTACAAATCTTGTAGAATGTGCTAATTTATAGCCAAGTTAACTAAATCGTAATTTTGCCCCTGAATTCTCATTTAATTTTTTAACCTTGCTGGGAAGGCCAGGTTCCTTTTTCCATCATTGTAAAATGTCTTAGCCATCTGCAAGTGACTTTTCATTTTCGTTTATTATACATTAAGTTTACGAGGGAGAATTTGTATGCCCAAACGCACAATGGACACCGATACCATCATCGCCACTTCTAAGGCGTTTACCCAAGCGTCGGGTGAATTTAACGATTCTGTTTCAAAATTGAAGTCAATCATTTCCAGTTACATAGCGGCCAATGAAAACGAAGCAGCTAAATCTGTACAGGATGAATGGCAACAAGCCCAACAGAAGATGCAAGACGTAGTTCAGTACCTGGAAAAGTTCGGGAAAGGGCTAAATGACCAGGCCACTTCGCTGGATTCCGCTTACCAGTCTTTAAGGTGGAAGTAATTCTTCATCGTTCAGATCGAACTGCCGCCAGGCGGTATCATGAACTACCCCGCCTGGCAGCCTAATTTTTATGGAGTGCATGGGCTGGCCATAAAAGAAGCCCAGCCATGGGTAAACCAGATTATATCTGGTGAATTTTTGACTTTACGCTTAAATAATTATTTTCGTTTAAAATTCCACCTAATATGAAGTTTGCTACGGACATAGAGGGGTTAAGAAATAGCTGCCAGCAGATGCGCCTTCAGATTGAAGAATTGCGCCATCTGGATAGCTTATTAGCCGCAAACGCCCGGCAGTTAAACGCTGCCCCGCACTACAACAATATTTCTGAGGCGTATTCACTCACCCACGATCTGTCTATCCGAGCGGATAAACTCCAGTCTTACCTGGAAGTAATCGAATACTGGTCCAACCTGCTGGAAATAGCTCTTAAAGCCCACTATGTCCCGCAGAGCCTTTTAACGCAGTTCGATAGCCTGAGGGACCAGGCGCAATCAGTAATGGATGGAACTACAATTGCTACCGCCGCCACTTTTAATGAGGCAGAAACGGCCCTGGCAGCTGCCGGACAGTTTGTGATTAATTTAAGCGCCGAAAGTTGCAAAGTAGCTATCGATGGTGCGGTCAAGCATACCAGTTTACTAGATAACGCCGTTAACTGGCTTGCTGGGCGTATAAACGAGGCCGAAAATCTTATTCTCCAACTCGTCTCAAAACTGATTGATAGCTTCCGGCAAGCTATCGGGGAAGCAGCCAGTATTCTGAAAGCCACCGGCAGTTTCCTGGAGGAGCTAGGTGGCCGGATTAAAGAAAGTTTTAGTATAGCAATTCTTGAAACATCTGTTGATTTTCTTGATGGTGGTCTTAAGGTGGTGGAATGGCTATCCGACACGACCTGGGTTAAAAATTTAGGGGTATGGGTAGGTAGATTTGCCAAAATTTTAACCCTGACGGACGAAATCCGTTATCTAAGCGGCAATATGACTAACCAGGAAATAGTAGAAAACCTTGTTAAAGATTTCATCCCTATACCGATCATAAATGAATGGGCAGGAGAATACATAGGCCAATACACTCCCGATCCTGACGGCCATTTTCAGTTAATCGCACCGGCCGGTGGTGACATCGCTGATGGGGCCAACATCCGGCCTGGAGATTGGGCCAAACCCCTCCATACCGACCCGGTTCCCCTGGATAAATTTCTGACTGGCAAATTGCAAGAAAGTTTTAACACCGCCGTAAATGTATTCCATAATTCGGTTAGTTTTATCAAAAATACGGCCGGGTTTGCGTGGGATACCTTCCAGGACACCACTAAAGCGATATTTGAAAGCGCCAAAGAAAGCTTCTTAATCGCGCTTGATGCTGCTTCGAAGGCCCTGATAGCCGGGTTTGATAAATTAGGACATATTCTGCTGAACCCCTATATCAAGGAAGTCGGGCCTGCATTCCAAAAGCAATTGAGAGCCGAAGGAATTGACCAGCCCGACTATCAGGATAGATACGATTCCTGGTCCGTTAAAGCTGAAGGAACTATTCCGGTGCTTGGAGAACTTGGAGTCAAATTGAGCGGCGATGTAAAAATTACCCGTCGGCGGGAAAAGCGGGACGGGCGTTGGGTGGAGGTCCTAACCATCGAAGGAGAACGTGAAGCCGGGGTCGCTACTTCGCTTGATGAGGGTGTAGAAGGTTCCCTCACTGCCAGCAACAAAGTAGCAATTGAAATGGTTTTCGATGAAGACTCCACGGAGGATATGGGCAAGTTAAGCATATTGATGGAAACACTGGGCGTTAAGGACGGCAAGCTGAATACATTTTACAATGCAGCCGGGCCAGCTATCAGAGGCGGGGGCGGGATAGCCGAATTAGCTTTGTACCGGAACAATATCACAAAAGTTGAGGGTGATGTTGGGGTTAACGCAGAAGTAGGAGTTGGCATAGATTATGTTGCCAACGCCAGTGTTAGCGGCGGCATGGGTTTTGGGACAGCTTTAATTAAAGATAAAGATGGTAATTGGAATCCGGCCTACACTCTTTCTATGAATGCCGGAGCACAGTCCGAGCTTATCAATACTGCGGCAGGAATCAACATAGAGACTTCTGCAACAATTGGAACCGAAAAGGGCGAAATCAATTCGAGCGAAGTTAGCCTGAAAATTTCCGCCAGCAGTGATATCGACCTGGTTTCGGTCCTTGTCCAAAAGGGCGTCACTGCTTCCGCCGCCATTGCAATCGCAGATAAACTAAAAGCTGAAAACTTTTTATCCCCCTTAAAGAACGGCATCAAACAAGAAGTTGAACTAAAGTTTAAGGCTGATAATATCAAGGGCAAGGTTAAAGACCCGCTCAATGCCCTTAATTATGCCTTGCAAAACGGCAGTATAGAAGCTGATTTCACCAGTGAGCAGGATTCCAGCCTGAAGTTGGAATTAGCAGGTAACGGGGTAATCGCAACCCAGGGAAAAGGCCAAACCGATAAAATTATTATCATACCGGGTGAACAAAACCTACCCGTAATGGACCCAGCCCCTGCCTCTAACACCCTGCCAGGTGGCAACTCTATCCCTGTCTCCAGCCAACCTGCAGTGGTTCCCAATAGCGAGGTTAGTGGTGGTGGGAGCAGGTGGTAAATTTTCAGCCGGGCAAACCTTTAACAAACGACAAAATTTCTGGAGAATAACAAGTGATGAAAGAAAACGGAATTAACCAGGTTGAGGCAACTCGGTTGGCAGGTGTAAATATGTCGCGGTTGTGGGATGCCAGCCATCTGGTATCCATGCTGGTGCCGGAAGAATGGGCGGTAGGTCGCACTGAAAAGTTTGAGACAATTTATATCGGACCTCAAACCGCCGGAATGCAACCCAATGTAGGCATTGCCCATACTCAACTCTTGCGGGGTAACCGCCTGACCATCCAGTTGTTGGGGAAGCAGGTTCTCAACTTCTTGCAAAGTACCTATAACGCCTTTGAACTGTTGGAAGAACGGGAAGTTGAATTGGATGGTACCCGTCCAGGTCTGTTGAGAGTTTTCGGGTGGACGGATAAAGAAACCCAGTCCAGAGTGACCCAGCTTATGCTGCTGGTAGCCGATGGCAATACTCTTTTTGATTTTACGGCTACCATCGCCAAAGACGCCGCGAAAGAATTACTGCCGGTAATAAAGGGGATGTTGATGTCGGTAAAGTTTACCGCAGCAACGAAGGAAAAAGAAGTTTTACCATTAGCCACGCCTGCCGTCAATAATTAAGGCTTGTCGGAGGTAGCAACAATAAATATGGATAGTTTCTCCGAGCAAATCAGTATTCCAGCGCAGCTAGACTCCTGGGATGACCCGGTTCTTTTTCAGGACGATCCGTTAAAGGTCAGGTTAAAAATCCCCCGCGACTGGCAGTTGGAGCGAACCCCCGACCGACCGCTTTCGTTTATCGCCCCGGCTCGGGGAACCCCTCCTTTCAGAGCGCTAGTAACAATTCTGGCCCAACCAGCCCCCCCAATGGGGGTCGGCCTGCTGCCGCTGGTAGCGGAGCAAATCTTTACGACAGAGAATGATGCCAATATGCCGCTATTTCAGGCCCAACCAACCATCTCCCTGAACCTGGGAAATATCCCGGCCTTGCTACAGCGCTGCCAGTGGCAGCAGGAGACCGGCGGCTACAGGGGGCAAATTCGCAAAACCACCGTCGTAACCCAGGCGTCGGACCGGCTATATATTCTGTGCTTATACATGAATGAAGAAATAACCGAAATCGCTTCGGACGTTTTCCAGACAATATTGAGAAGTATTTCATTTGGCGAACCGGAGGAGCCAAGCCTGCCTAAAGAAAGCGTCAGTAAGGTCTTGGAAAAACAAAGAGAGCCAGACTCAGGACCTGGCCAAACAGCTAAATTTGTGGAGGGTCGCTGGGGTAGTCGCCAGCGTTAAAGCAACGCTAGAGAAAGGAGAACCTTTGATGGCGGTCCAGGTTGATGAATGGAAAATGACCCAAGCAAGGGTCTTACGAGCGGCAGCGGCCGAATATAGCCGCCTGGCCCAACAACTCGAAGGCACCCTTTCAAACCTCAGTAATATCAACAATAATGTTTTTAATGCTCAGGTTTCAGGGCCACCCAACGACTTTTTGCGCAATCTCTGGAATGAATGGAACGGACAGACTAATCCATTGGTTCCCCGTTTGCACAACCTGGTAAGCGACCTGAACCGGCAAGCTGGACAATGGGAACAATCCTACCGGAGCCAGAAACAAGCTGCAGAAGCTGAGAGTCGTCGTCTGGCTGAAGAAGCGACCCGATGCGGTCCGCCCGAAACTTAATCAATAAATATTCCGAAATAAATGTTTAAACCAGGCTACACATATTTTAATCGTCCGGCCTACGAGCCACGCCAGCCTCAATCGCGAGACCTTGATCTTTTTGCGCCACCACCGCAGCCTGAAAAAGGCTTTCTCCAAAAAGTTTTGCAATGGGGTTCGGTTGTTATTGGTCTATTAACCCTAGTGGCTACGGCCTATTTTGCAACAGCCGGCGCAGCGACCCTGGGAAATAATTATCAATTGGTCGTATTAGCCGGTATCAGTATCGGCTTGGGTTCTTTCCTTACAGCCGCCGGGATTCTTGCGGCCGGAGCTAAAACCCGCCGGGAAGTTAAGCGTTATCGAGGTTACCTTGGGCAACAACGTAACCAGCTGGCCTTGGAAAAGGCCGAATATTGCCGAATATTAAACTGGATTGACCCACCTCCTGCCGAATTGCTTGATGTAGTAGCCGAAGGCAAAGGTCGCTATCTCTGGGAGCGCCAGCCCAATCACGTTCCGGCCTTTTTACGCGTCCGTATAGGGATACAGCCGGTACAACCAGGTGGGGTCAGGATAAAATTACCTTCTTCGGTTACGTCAAACCTTAATCCTACCGACCTCGATAAAGAAATCCAAAAACTTTACAAAGATTTTAGTAGCGTTGAAAATGTGCCGGGCCTGGTTAATTTACGGGAAGCGGGTGTGTTCGGGGTTGCCGGGTCTTTCCAGTTTAGTTACGAATTGGTCTGCGCGATAGTCTGCCAGATTGCAGTCCATCATTCGCCGGAGGATGTGCGGATGATGTTCTTTTATAGCCAGGAACGCGCCCCGGAGTGGTTCTGGGCAGGGTGGTTGCCCCATTCCCAGCCAATCGATGGGGATGAAGAAAAACCCTGGCTAGCCGGGACCGGGTCGGACATGGCTAAACTGGCCAGTAATCTAAAGCAAATCCTTGAACAACGCCGGGAAAAGGCTAAAAACAACAATCTTTATAATAATACCAATCCTTACCTGCCGTTTATTGTGGTGGTAATCGATGATACCGGTTTTTCGGCCATAGATCGGGATTTGGTGCGCTGGTTACTCCAGGATGGCCCGGCTTTTAACATCATTACTATTTACCTGGCCCGCAGTGACACGGCTTTACCAGCCGCCTGCCTCGCCTTTGTCAACTTGCAAACTGACGGCAATATGCAATTTGTGGTTAATACACGCGAAGGCACGGGTCTGAAAAGCGTTTTGAAAGCTGACCGGATTAGCCGCAGCGAGCAAGAAAGCCTGGCCCGCAAATTAGCTCCCCTTCAACTTATCCAGGGCCAAAAGGCCTTTTCTCTGCAACAGAATCTGAATTTTTTTGAAGTGTTGGGCTGGAATAAGCTCGATGGGCGAACGGTAGCGCAGAACTGGCAAAGCCGAGGAGGAGCTGACCTGGAAGCCTTACTTGGTCAGGATAGCACCGGACGGGAAATGCTCATTAACCTTGACGAAAGTGGTCATGGCACCCACGGGATACTGGCAGGTGAATCCGGTTCTGGCAAAGGCGAGTTATTGCTTACTTTAATTACCAGCCTGGCCCTTAAAAATCATCCTTCCCGGCTTAATTTTGTACTAGCCGATTTCAAGGGAGGTGCGACCTTCAGCGTTTTTGAACAACTACCTCATACGGTTGGTTTTGCTACCGACCAGATAGACGAATTTGGCCTGACCCGCTTTCTTACAGCCATCCAGGTAGAGCTACAACGCCGTAAAGATATTATGGAAACGGCCAAAAAACGCTACGGCCACCGGGTCCAAAAAATCCGGGATTACGAACTGGCGGCCCCAGATGAAGTATTCCCTTTCCTTCTTATCGTAATTGATGAGTTCGCGGAGTTGGCCCGGACCGTTCCCGATATGCTAGATAAACTGATTCCGATTGCGCAGCAGGGCCGCTCGCTAGGCGTCTTTTTACTTCTTTCCATGCAGAGTACCGAGGCACTGAAAGGCCAGATTGAATTAAACTTGAGCTATCGTATCGCCTTGCGGATGTCCAAAGATGACAGCATGAAACTTCTCAAAGACGCGGCTGCGGCGTCGATCAGCCGCAACAATCGGGGTCGGGCCTTCTTCCGGTGGGATAACTTATTGCAAGAGTTCCAGACCGCCCGAGTGATGACCCAGGTTTTATCCATGCGAGACCTCGATAAAAGGGATACCCAGGAAAAACCACAGGTTCGTTTGATAGATATAAATTGGACCCCGGTAAAACCTCCGCAAATTTCGGGTGGGATTAATACTTCTGGTCTTGCAATTCACAATCCGCCTACGGATATCCCAATTGACGTTGAGATAGCGGTCAAAGCTTGCCAGGATGCCGTACACTTGATACCGTTACACAAACCCCTTTCTCGGCCCTGGTTACCACCTTTACCTATAGCCATTGCCCTAAGCGATCTAATGCCTGGTGTTTTACAAGGAAATCACTTCCAGGGCTGGCCCGATGCAAAAGAGTGGGTGCGCCTGCCGGTAGGTGTCCAGGACCGCTATTGGGACTGGCAAAACCCCCAACCGGTGCTTTATGCTGACCTCTCAGCAGGTCGACACCTGCAATTTCTAGGCACACAGGATTCCGGGCGCACTTCAGCCTTGCTTTCCAGCATTCTGGGACTGGCGGTCACTCACACGCCTAATGAGGTGGCTTTCGTTTTTATTGATTTTGGGACAACACTCAGCCTATTCAAAAACCTACCTCACCGGGTAGAACATTTTGGATCACATCAGTGTAAAGAGATTGCCGATATTTTAAATGACCTAGTAGGTCTTCTGGAAGACCGGCGCCAACGTTTCGCAAACCTGGAAAATGATAGAATCGCCACTAATCTACCTGATTACCGGGCTTACCAGCAAAACCGGGGATTACCAGTGGAGAAGCAAGCTGAGGCTGTAGTGGTTGTTATAGATAATTATACTTCCTGGTATCAGAGTCAGCCCGATTTCCATTTTCAGGTTTTGCCACTTGTCAAAAACCTGGTGCAAAACGGCCCGGCATTTGGAATACACTTGATAATTACGGCAGACCGGGCGATGGATGTTGCGAGCGCCCAACTGCAAGCTAACTTTCTCAGCATCTCTTTACGAATGGATCCAACAGATTTAGGGGTTATGCCCTACGACCGCAAAATTTTAGCGGCCTGGCAGGGCAGGAACGGGCGGGGGTTTATTGAAAACTCCGGTAATTATAACCTGGTAGAAGTGCAATGCTTAAACCCCACTGCTGTCTCAGAAGCCGAACAGTTAAAAACCGTACAGTACCTTGTGAATGAAATTGCCGCCTGCCAGAAAGTTACCAGCTAGAAGGATAAAAATAATATGTCAGGGGTAATTGTAACTGTTAAAAGAGCGGAGGACAGCCAGTACAAAGTGGTCGAGGTGCCATTAAACCTGACGGCCGCCGAACTGGCTCTTATGCTATCCCAGGCCTTGAACTGGCACATCGACCGGGCCGGAAAACCGATCTTCTATCAAATTGAAACCGATTTTTTACAACGTCGCCTTTATCCCGACGAGTCTTTACAAAATGTGGGAGTTTTAAAGGGCACTTCTTTAATTCTTCACCCTGTAGCGAACGGCCACGAGCATGATGTTTTCCAACCGGGCTTTTCGCCTGGAAGAGTCACTCCAACCCCGGCGGTGTCCGGTTGGCGCTCTCAAACACCTGCGGCTTTACGGTTTAATCCTTTAACACCACCGGCTGGTAATCCAGGTAATCCTCCACCGGTCTCGGCTAACCCATATTCACAAAATATGGCGGCTAATACGCCAGCCGGGGTGTCCGGCCCAACCGACCCAAATCCGGGGTCGGGGCCAATCACAGGTTGGAAACCGCTCGGTCTGGACTTGCCACCTGCGGTAAGTCAGCCGCCTGCCGAACCTGTTGAAAATACCCCGTCCCAATCACCGTTTAAGTGGAAAAAACTTGACGATTGAGCAGCCCGCTCAATTTTAAGGCTTGTGAGCTATTAATAAATCGCTGGTTATGATCGTTTTTAACTACCGAATAATCTTTGGTTTTACCCAAATCAGGCAAGTTTACTGAAGTTGGATAAGGTTTATTTTTAAGGTTAAAGTGGGGGAGATTGATTTGGGTGATATGCTTACAACTGATCGGCAGGATTTGGACACGGCCTTAGGAGCAATGCATACAGGTAATTTTCATATTGCATTACCGATTTTAGAGCGGCTTGCAAAAGCATATCCTGAACGAGCTAATCTGGGGCAATGGCAATTAAAATGTCAACAACAACTTGGTCTTCTAAAAGGCGAAATTTCACCACCTATACCAAATTCCAATTTTACAAATTTTACCAGTTTGCCGCCTTCCTCACAGAACTCAGGTTCGTCTCAACCCCCTATGACGCCAACCACCCTTTCGACACAAAACAATTATCCACCTAGCCGGGTGGTTCCAAACCAACCACACAGTTTCCAATCCGCGGGTAGCACCTTTCCTGGTCAGCCTCAACCGGGTAATCTTCAAAACTACGATCCTATCCTTTCCCAAACCGGCTCCTGGCAGAATATCAACAATACAAACAACCCGGTATTTCAAAATTATTCCGCCCCTTTAGCCCCGCAACCTAACCAATTTTCAAATAACCAAAGCGCCACTCCTAACAATTTTTATCAAACTACCCCAGGTGGGGGACAAACAGGCCCAACTTTTTATGGGCAAGGCAGTTACTCGGCTACAAAAAATTCACGACCAATAGAAAATTTAAGTTTGCTTCAACTACTAATTGGGCTGGCAGGTTGCTGTTTCATAATTGCAGCCTTCCTACCCCAGGCTATTGTAAATGACTCTTTTCGCTGTAACGGCGCGTTCGAAATGGGAAACAGGCTTCCTTCCGCACCATGTGGACCCTGGATAAGTCAGGGGGGAGGCTTCTACACCCAAAATAGTATTTTCCCCTACAGTCGAACCTCAACTATGGGTGGATTGAATGACGCAGTTTCCATAATCACGATGCTTTCGGGGGTAACGATAATTATCGGAATGGTTCTTACTATATTTAAAATAAAATTGAAGGTGGGCCTCCACCACATTGACTCTTTCTGGATCGCTTTAGTAGGAATTTTGATAGCCGGTGCGGCGACCCTTTATAGGTTCTTAAACCTACCAAATATCTATAATCCTGTTGAATGGGATTATCCTAAACATGGTTATGATGGAAGCGTAATAGGCCAGGGCTATAATAGCGGCGTTTACGAAACAACCAGCATCCCTCAGCCAGGCTTATTCCTGGCTGGTGGAGCGATTATCATTATAATATTAATCCTGCTAATTTCCTGGAGAGCCGGGCATAATCACCGCATTCCATAAATATTTTTTAAAGTTTGGTGGGTATAGGGTATAGGTATAGCTTGGAAATTTTGCACGGGTGGGTCCCAGCAGGCAGTGCTAATGCCCCGACCAGGCCAAACTTTGCGCACCTCGCATAAACTCCTGCCGGTCATAACGCCCGTTTTCAAGGTTCACCAGGTAAATTGAAGAAGCTCTGAAAGATTGAGTTGAACCGGAGCCGGAGGACGAAGTCGAACTGGAGGGAACCAATTCGTAAGCCAGCCACTTGCCATCAGGTGAAAATTCAAGAGTTTTACCCATAACCAATGAACTGCTGGAACTGCCCCGCCAGATTTCCGCCTCACTTCCGTTATCAAGGTTTACCAGGCTGTAGCGATATAGGTCCGAATCCAGTTTTGAATAAACCAGGGCGTGGCGGCTATCGGGAGACCAGCTAAAACCTTGAATTTGGCCTATCCTGGTGGAAAGGCGTAACCGCTTTTCACCCTTCGGATCTGTAACAAAATAATCGGTCGAAGAAGCACCGCTATCATCAACCGTGTGGTATTGAAAATATAAAACTTTTTGATTTTCGCCGGCACTAATACTAAAGGTAGTGCTTGCCAGGTAAGGATCGCTGAGGATATAAGCTTTCCCATCATTTGCAATACTTACCAGCTGCCGACTTGAGCTTGTATTAAAGGGCTCCTGGTTTTCCAAAGCTCCAAGAATGCGTTCGTCATTTGAACTAAAACCCGGGTTATTCAAGAAATCTTCATAGTAAAGTTTTGGATTGGCTCCGTTAATATCGGTTGTATAAAGTTGACGGGTTTGTTTGGTCAAATTGGTGTTATTAAAGTTACCTCCACGTGTTTCGTAAATATCATAAAGCCAGGCTAACCGCTGGCCGCTTGGGCTAAGTACCAGCGAAGTGAGCTCAGTAGCCCGGTTTACCGCCCCGCTATTAAAAGGGTTAATTGAAGGGGTGGGGACAGGTGTTGTCTGTATCGCCGGAGTCCCGGAGGCTTTGGTTGTTATGGGCACCGGCGTGTTGGTCGGTTCAGGGGTCGGTGTAAAACTTGCGGTTAACTCCTGGCGGCTGATACTTTCTAAGGGTTGGGCCACCTCTACCGGACTTCCCCCTTTAAGGTCAACCGCTTCTACTAACAATTTGTTCTTTATATTGGCCGAGGTAGAGAGCGTAATGAACATTAAAACTCTGGTCCCGGCCACCGAAAAAGCCAGGTCGCCGGTCGATTGGTAAGAGTTCTGACTTGCCTGGGAAAAGTTTAAACTATTAAATAATTCGTTTGAGGTTTTAGTTTCTACATTATATGCCAGTAGTCTAACTTCTCTACTGCTACTCAACTGACCAATCTTCACCAATAAATACTTGCCATCCGCAGTAAAACCAACCTGGGAAGGGTCAACATTGGAAAAGAGCCGCTGCAAATCGCCACCGTTTACTTCCGAACGCCACAACGAACTGCCAACCATAAAGAAAGCCCCTTTGCTATCACTACTGAATAAGGTATGTGCGTATTGGTTAGACTCACCTCCCCAAATTTGGGGTCGCGAATAATCAAGAGGGTAAGTGTAGTCGGTTGCATTTTCATAGATACGTACGGGCTGACTGCCATCCTCCCGTGCCACCCAGAGATCGTACTTACCAAAATTTTCAGTTTGGAAGGCAATATAATGAGTGCCATTTAGAAGCTGTAAAACCGAAAAGACACCCAGAACCACAAATCCAGTAAGGCATATCCCTAGAATCACATAAGCCCAACGAATATTGGGCCACCTTTTCTTCGTGGTTTTCTGTGAGATATGAGGCCCCTGTGGTTTAATTCCATTAGTTGCAGCCGGTGTCTGAAAAGAAGCGGCTACCGGTAAGGCTTGATTACAGTTTATACAATTGGATACTCCTGGCTGGTTATAAGTCTGGCAATTAGGGCAGATCATAACTGGTTAACCTCAATTTAGGTAAATAACTCTTTTAGACAATAAGCTAACGAAGGTAATTCAAGCAATTTTAATCGGGGTGGCGCAATAACCACAGAATTTGCTACCCGCCCGCAAAGTTTGGTTACAATTAGGGCAAGTAATAGTAGAAGTTCCACTAATAACCTGATTCGGAACCGGCGTGCCGCTTGCTTTAGGCTGGCGGGGCGGTACATTATCGATGGCTGGTGAGGGGGGACGAGCCGGAGAATAGCCGGTTATGGGAGGAGACTGTGAAACGACCGGATAAGAATTGGTTGAGTAACTGGCCTGCCCAATACTTGCTGCCATAACTGGCACACCAATAGAGCGGGCCCGGCGTAAGCTACGATTGTGCTGGTATCTAGTCCATAAGTACCAGCACAATATAGATAAAAGTAGACCGGTAATTGCAATGACCAGGCCGATTATGCCCCCCTCTATTCCGCTGGATAGACCGGTATTGGGGGCTACCAGTGGGCCACCTTCTACCAATGCTTTTACCTGGATTGAGTCTATGGTGGATGGCGTATTAAGGCTTACCGGTGGGGCAGCCGTAATATAGCCGACCGTCTTGGCCGGTATTGTGGCGGTTGGGGCGGCCTGGTAGGCTGGCTCAGCCTTGACTGGCAAAATAGTGATTGAACTTATGAGGGCAAGTAATAAAAGCAATAATGACCCACTTAAAAGGGCCGGGCGAAGTTTGGAGTTCATTGAGCTATTACGAAACATACAATATCTCCCCTCACACGTAACAGTTTAGTAAGACCTGAAAGCTCGAATTGAAGACAGTTCCGAAAAACTTTTAGTTCTTATTGTCTTGACCAATCAAACTGTGAAATGTTTGCGTCAATAGAGATGACTTTACCCGGCATTTGGTCCGGTCCTACTTCAACAATTTTTAACAAAGCTTTGGAATTAGAAGAAGCATCAGTTTCGACGTTGAGGAATGCCAGCGCCCGTCCATCCGGCGACCAGGCAATATCCTGAAAGGTTTGAAACCCATTCAAAACCTTGCCTTCAAGAGGGCTTTTTTGTCCCGGCACACTAAGGAAAAAGATTTTTTCTCCTACCACAGCAATAGTTTTTCCATCTGGCGAAAACCGAGCATTGTGATAAGACCGTCTGGGGTCGCCCTGCATCCCGTAGGGAGATAGATACTGCCCATTAGTTAGCTTAATGGCGCCATCACCAAACTTATCAGGGTCCCCGTAATAAAGAGCAAAATCATTGCTGCCATTTTCCTGGGTTTGCCATAATGCATTTTCGCCATCAACTGTCCAATCGTAAATCCACCTAATGGCTCCCTGGCGCATCGTAAGAGGGTCATTTGGTTTAGAACTTGCAATGGGACACATCGAAACATAGCCAGGGTCACCCTCTACAGCCTGGAGCAATTCTATAAGGGCAATAAAGCGGCCTCTAGGAGACCAACGTAAAAGTTCGAACCCATAGTTTGGCTTGCTGGTACACATCTCCTGCCTTCCGGAGCCATCGAGATTGACGGAAACTATACGATCACCCCCGTAATAGGCATTCTGGGTGGCCGGAAGTTCGACGGTAAAAGCAACCCGCTGACCATCAGGAGAAAAGAGAGGATTTTTGCCATGCCCAACTATCTTCTTGCCACTACCATCAGGGTTTATTAAAGTTATGTTGCCCTCATAATCGGAATAGACTAACTTCCCGGTTAATGGCGCAGAAGTGGGAACGGTTGCAGCCACGAAAGGAGTCGTGGGCGGAGCGGAAGCCGCCGTTGTAACCATTAAACCAATATTGGGAGAGCCGATTGGTGGGTCTTTTTGAGGGTCTGATAAATGACTGACGGTAGGAAAAGGAGTAGCTGGCACAGGTGTCGCTGTAGGAAAGGGCCCTGTGGAAGTTACTGCGGCCGGTGAAACCACTGAAACGGTTGAGAATTGTATTGAAGCACTCACCGCGGGGCTGGCTACGGCAGTTGTTTCGGAAGCTGAAGTTGCATTAACAGTGGTGATGGAGGGTGAAAGTAACTTTTCGGTTGGGGTAACTTTCACCAGCACCTCTGCGGTATACTGGGGCACATTATCCTGCCCGCAAGCCGTCAGAAAAGGTATTATCAAGAGAAGTTTTAGGCTTATTATTACCCTGAGTTCTTTTCTTTTAATCTTGAGACAAACCATTCTTTTTTCCTGAGATTACCGCCCGAGATTACCCTCTGGTTGTTTCCTTAAAGTTGAGATAATTCGGTTAATTTTGAGTTATCAGAACCACTTTTTGTAGGGCACTGTCAAGCAAAGTAATTGTTCCTGGTGAGGTAGAAATATTTACAAGCACAAATAGATAGCCGCCTTGTTTTGGTGAAGAAAGCACCAGGCGTTTGGCGTCATACCAGTCGGCTGTTTCTCCAGCCAAAGGAAAATTCGCATCTTGCAGGCTGATATTGCTTCCATCTAACCGGAAAATAGTCAGTGTTTTATCCGAATTAGTGGTGGGTGGCAGAACCAGAACCGCACCACCGTCCGGGGCGATACTGGCGCTACCATAATTAGCTGCAAAACTATCTGCAGCCAGGCTATACTGGTAGTTACCAATTTTTACCTTAGTTCCAACCGAGCCATCCTTGTTTAGCTTTGCCATGATTATCTGGCCTTTGCCGTCAAGATAAAGAAGGTTATCGCCTTTGCAGTCAAATACAGCTTTAGCCCCGCCGTCAAAAAGCTGCCCGGGCGCAGGTCCTTCCCCCGGCTCATCAACGCTGACAGTGAATAGCCCTTCGTAAGGTGAGTCATATTTTGGTCCTCGTTTGATAAAAGCATAACGGCGAACCGCTTCACAATAGTGATAACTTCTGGAGTCGGCATTCAGAGATAGTGGACGGGCCTGATCTTTACCCAGCGTTAAATCGTGAATCCAAAGGGGGAAATGCACCTGATCGTAACTTTGAAAAGAGAGCTCAGTTGGACCAACCCAAAGCAGGTTGGTAGCGGGGGCCGCTCGAAAATTCTCACCCTGATAAGTACCTTCATCCGGTCCAGTCAAATAAGCCAGGTGAGTACCGTCTTTGTCGACCGACCAGATTTCAGTCGCGTAACCGGCTCCGGTACTGGCGTGAAAAGTGTGAATAAAAGCCAGGCGATTGCCATCGGTGCTCCAATGTAAATCTTCAATAAAGTCTTTGGAATTATTTACCAGTTTGCGGGCTGCCGGACCACTAAAGTTGAGGTCGGCCAGCCACAGTTCTTCAGGGTGAAACTCAAACCCAAACAAAGTAAAGGTAGGAGCCGTAAAATTTATTTTGGTATAAGCAACAGCTGTCTTATCAAGAGAAACCGCCAGTGCTGAGATACCGGGCCTGGTACTTCCATTCTGCTGCTCATCCAGGACATTCTGCCGTGTAATTACGCCATCTGCTATTTCCAAAAACTTTAGTTGGAGCTTATCACCTGTACCCGTAAGCCGAGTGACTAAAATCTGGGTATCATTTACCGGTACTGCGGACTGCACACCTTCCACCAGCTTTTTCTTATTTTCTCCTTTTGGATCGGCCACCCATAATTCTCTCCCACCTGTTTCGCTAGCATCTCCTTTGAGATAAAAAATAGAGTTGACGGCTATAGGATGCGGGGTTTGTGTTGGGGCTTGGACTGTTACAGTAGGCGCTGGTTCAGTAGGCCGGGGTGTAGGTGTGCTGACGACCGGGGAGAGTGTAATCGTACCTGTTATTAGCGCAGAATTAGAACCCTGGGCAGTTGCGGATACCATAGTAACGGGCGCAAAAAAACCGGGCACATTTGTTGAGGTTGCGGGAATTGAAAGTTTTGAAATGGTTGGTGATGATAAAGCTGTTGGTGTGGCGCGCACTAACAATTCGGCTGTCATAACAGGGTTGTTGGGGGAGCTTTCACTTCCACAAGCGTTCATGCAAAAAATAAGTAATAGAAAGAAAATGTATCCGAACCGGAAGACACTGCCTGGTTTATTGGTTATTTTTGCCGGGAGTAACCAGGCTGTAAATAAAGAAAGCATCATATATTACTGCAATTAAAAAAATATAACCTTAAAACCACCCTGTGTTACCAAAGTTGTTAAAAACTTTGTAGTATTTTTTTTGAAAAAGAATTGGTAAATTTGTATAATTAAAACAATGATACATATCTGTTAACTAATTGTCAAGAATCTAAAGTGGTTTGGATAATTGAATTTAAGTTCTTGGGCTTCAGTTACCGATTTCTAGTTATCCCGGAATTTTAAGTTCAAAATATTTATTTGTCAGTTAGAATAAGTTACCGGAAGCGAGGGAGGAGTTTTTAACTAGAAATTGCAGATAATATTGACAAAGGTATTCTGCTATGTTAAATTTAACTTTATAAAATTCATTTAATACATAATCTTCTTAAGAAAATAAGTATTCAATTGGCGTGGTAAGAGTTTTTCTCTTACCTTGAAAATATATTTCTAATTTTCTGTTCCAATTAAAATAAATTCGTACTCTCTATCAAGCTATTTTATTGCCTGTTCTATGTGGCAAAGGGCAACATTTCTTTGGCTCAATTAAAACCAACGCAAAAAATTTCTTCTCAGGTCTGTATAAACTGTCAGGCTTTAATTCCTGAAAGTCAAAACACCTGTTTAAGTTGTGGTTTTATATTTCAGGATGGTACTAAACCTTCAACAGCCGGCCTCTCTCAACTCCCGGTAGGTAAACGGATTGGTGAATATCTTATCCTGGAGTTGCTTAACCTTGAACCGGCTTCTATAAACCTTTACATGTGTGAGGCCTCTCAGGGTCAAACAATATTACTTAAAGAGACCCTGGCCGAAAGTGCCCCGGCAAATAATTTGAGGCAAATCCACGAAATCTTACAAACAGTTAAAAAGCCGGGACTGCCGCTCTCTTCAGAATTAGTCGAGCATGACTCTCGACTTTACCAGGCTCTGGAATGGAAGTCCGGTCGCGATTTGCAAAGTGCCTCGGAAAGTACCGACTCGCTGGGCCAAAAATCTCTTGAGTGGATTAAGCAATTATGCAGTCTTGTTAATGAATTAAACCTGGCCGGAGCCGTATGTGTAGAGTTGGAACCAGCCAATCTAGGGTTGGATGCCGAGGGTAATTTATTTATCAGGGATTTTACATTGCTGCGCCGGATACCTTTAGAAAATGAAACCCCGATTGGCTATAGTTTGTATGTTGCGCCAGAAGTTTACACCAACCCTCAGGATGTGAGTCCCAGGACAGATGTATATGCTATCGGTACGGCCTGGTTAGCCTTAATTTTAGGCCGGGCGCTAAAGCAAACAGATTTCCAGGAACGTTATTTATTGCCGCCAGCCCGGTTACTAAACCAAAGCCAATTACCGCCCGAAATCACCCGTTTGCTGTCCCGAGCTTTATTACCAGCCTTGAATAAACGCTATAAAAGCCCCCTTCTGTTAAAGACGGCCATCGAACATTTCCAGGCACAGCAAGCAACCAGCCAGGCGCTCCGAGAGCGTTACGAGAAACTTTCCTTCCTGGCCGCCTGGACAGACCAGGGTATGGAGCGAGAGAACAACGAAGATAACTTTTTTGCCCAGAGTTATTCAGGACCACTTGGCCCCTTTACGGTCGCCCTGGTAGCCGATGGCATGGGCGGTGAAGAGGGCGGTGAGGTTGCCAGCCTGCTTGTTATCGAAACAATAAAAACCGTTCTCCCAAAAAAAATCAGTGAAATTTGCGCAAAACTAGCTATTTCAGAAGAATCCCAAAATTTAGCCACAGTGGCAGGCTATCTTAAACCACTTCTGGTAGAAGTGATAAATAAAGCTTCTGAAAAGGTTTTTAATGAGGCTAGCGAACAGTCGCGTCTTAAAAACATGGGCAGTACGGCAGTTATTATGGTGGTTATTCAAAATTATCTTTTCATTGCAAATGTCGGCGATAGCCGGGCTTACCTGGCCCGGCCTACGCTAAAAAGCGGTCTGGTGCAACTAAACGAAGACCATACCCGGTTAGCCGAGTTACGCCGTAAGGGTCGCAACGTTTCGGAAGGCGAGGAAAGCCAGTTACAGGGAGTGTTAAGCCGGAATCTTGGGAATACGGCTGTGGTTGAACCTTTTTTTAGCTCATTTTTATTGCAAAGTGGTGATTTTATATTACTTTGTTGCGACGGCCTGACCGATTCATTAACGGATGAGCAGCTTTACGAGCAAATTAATACGACCTCAAAGAACAGTCTTTTACAGATTTGTTTTAACCTAATTATTGAGGCAAACCTGGCCGGGGGCCACGACAACATCACGGTAGCACTTTATCAGCATCCTTAAATTTACCTCAAAATGAGGTGAGGTTGTTACCTGGAAGGTCTGACAGTAAAAATGCCAGCAAAACATAAAATCCGGCTATTCAGTTTTTTACTTGCTCTTTCAATATTAAGCTGGCTCTGGCTCTCTCCCGGTGCTTCGCAGGGGAGAGCGGTAGCGGACTCGACTGGCCTGACGGACGCCCAACTGGGTAATTTAAGAGAAGAAGATTTACCGCGCCAGAATGGGCTACCGGTTTTACCGCTTTATTCCATTGATAGTAACGTGGCTATCCCGGATCTGCATCCTCCTGTAATGACGGTCAACCAGGGACGCTTTCGGGTGGGTCTTCAGGTCGGCCACTGGAAGAGCAGCGAGTTACCGACCGAGCTTGCCTCGTTGCGCGGTTCCACCGGTACAAGCGCTAATGGCGTGACCGAATTAAATGTGGGATTGAATATAAGCCAGGACGTCGCCTCTTTGCTAAAGGAGCGAAATATTGACGTGGATATACTCCCGGCTACAGTCCCTCAAAATTACCAGGCTGACCTGTTTTTAGCCCTCCACAGCGATTGGTCCGCCAAACCAACCACCACCGGCTTCAAACTGGCCCGCAGCCGTTACAGCCTTATTCCGCAAACCGACGACCAATTGCTAGATGACCTTTACCAAAGTTATGAAACGGTAACAGGTTTTAAGCGGGAATGGGGTATTACGGCGGCCATGACCGGGTATTACGCTTTCAATCACCAAAAGTATCACTATACCGTAAACAGTGGTACTCCCGGCGCAATAATTGAGCTTGGCTTTCTAACCAGTACGGCTGATAGAACTTTTTTATCCACGCAGCCAGAGAAAGCGGCTGAGGGTTTAGCAGACGGTATAATCACCTTCCTCAATGAGAAGAATAGCACGCCGATAACTCCCAGCCAGCATGTCCCGACTTTACAAATTAAGGGCATGCCCGGCGAAAAAGTCCCGGTAATGGACAAAACCGGACAGCCCCTGGCTTTCGTCATGGCTGGTCAAGAATTCGCTTATTTCGAGTTGGAGGACAACAACAATTACTCGATCTGGTTGCCAGTCTTGAACAGGTTCGGGCAGATTGAACAGGACCGGGCGAGTATTACTACGGGATGATTTTTAGCGAAATGGCTTACAAATGACGCTGAAAGATGTTGATGTTGAAATAATAAAATGCCCGGTTTGTAAAGCTAATCAGTTTAAGCAGCGGGCAGATTGCTTGCGTTGTGGGTCTGCTCTGGCTGGAGCAGATATAATTTCGACTACTTTTAATACTGCTGAAAGTGCGGAAATTACGGTCCCGGCTTATCAAACCGGCACAATAGCAGCCCCGACCGTGGTTAACCTGGAAAATAGGGTGGTACGCTCCCGCGAGTCGGTTTATTCCAGGCCAACGCAAATCCTTGAACAGGGGGTTGGGAATCAAGCTTCTGCTCATTCTGGTGGGTCAGGGCGGTTTGCCTTCTTAATAATAGCTGGAACGGCCCTCTTAATCGTGCTTATGGGGATAGTCAGTGTTATAGTAATCGCCGGGTTAAATTCAACTCCTGCACAGGTTTACTCAAACCAGGAGGGGGTGGGTAACATTCAAAAGTCGCCTGACTCCAGTCCCCTGCCAGAAATTACTCCTCCAGGTGTAAATTTACAGGTACCTAGCGCCGCAATTCAGCCATCGGCGGTTACAAACCCGAAAACTACTCTCCCGGTAGCAGGCAGCCAATCTTCCCCTGCGACAGCGAGGCCGACCAATCAAGCGCAAGCTTCTGCCACCCCTGTACCCTCTTTACCCGCTCAGAGCCTGGTTGCGACACCGACAGTGGTGCCTTCAATAGGCAACCAAATAAATGCCCCCACTACTAAGGTTGATAACGAAGCAACTTGCAAAGTATCCTTAAAGCAGCCTTCTAAAACAAATAAAATCAGCGCCACCTGTCTTTTCGAGAGAAAAATAGAAAAAGAACCGGCTCAGAATAAAGTTATAAACCAGGTAGCATTTAGCCCGGACGGCCAAATATTAGCCACTGCAAACATAAACGGCGACATAAACCTTTGGAGTATTCCCGGCTTAAATTCTATAAGAACTCTTAAATTTGGCAGCGTGGTTTACTCGCTTTCCTTCAGCCAAAAAGGGGCTGATTTGTTACTTGCCAGCGCTGGGGCAAGTAATTCTATTAAAATTTGGGACTTAACAAATTTACCTGAGAATGAGGAAATTGTAACAAAGTCACAAAATGAAATCGAAACACCCTCAAAAAATATATATGCAGTGGCCTTTAGCCAGGATGGTCAAATGTTAGCCAGTGGTGGTGACGACAAACTGGTCTATTTGTGGGATGTAGAAACGAGACATGAAATAAATCGTTTTGAATGGCATAAAGAAGCAATTCAAACCCTTGAATTTTTCACCGGACCAAACGCCTTGTACTTAGCCAGTGGCAGCGATGACAACACCATAAAAATTTGGGATTTTCAAAAAGATAAACTCTTAACGCCTCCTAGCGGTCATAGTGCTTCGGTATACCAGGTTACTTTCAACTCTTCCCAAAAGTTATTGGCAAGCGGTAGTTTGGATGGTTCCATCAAACTTTGGGATTTGAAAAGTAGCTTGCCAACCCAAACTTTTACGAATCCGGGAAATAAAGTTTACAGTATAAGTTTTAGCCCGGACGGCCAATTTTTGGCAAGCGGTAATGGGAAGGCAAGCGGCAATGGGGATGGAACTATAACCCTGTGGGATACTGCTACAGGTAAGGAGCTTCAAACTTTAGGAGGATTTGACCAGGTGGTTCATTCAGTAGCCTTTAGCCCGGACGGTAAATACCTGGCCGCCGGAAGTTATGATGGGTGGTTAAGAATCTATTCTATAGCTTACCAGAAAAGTTAATTTTAAAATTTACCGGGAATACTCAGTCAGATGGTTAATCTTTGTCCGAATTGCCATACGGTCAACCCAGGCGCAAATGCTTTTTGCGTCAATTGTGGTACCCGGATTGCCCTGGCTACCGGTGGTTCCCAACCCTTTTCAAATCCAACCCCCCATCTACCGGTCCAAACAATTAATAGGGTGCGTTCGGTTAACATGGCCCTAGTATTCGGGGTCGGGGTCAGCCTACTAATTATTATAGCTCTATTGGCGGCGATAATTTTGCTTTTATCCGGCGCAAATAAACCTCAACCAACCGCGTTTGCCAGTGTACCTACCGTGGCTGCGACAACTGCGCCTGCCCTACCTTCAGTCCCAATTTCAACCGGGGTTATTCAAGCAACTGCCGGGGAAACTCCAGCAGCCCTTACGAATAATTCTCAGGTATCCCAGGCCGATTTGGCGACTGTTACCGCGCTACTCCCGGTCCCGACGGCAACCTTACCACCCACCCCTACGCAACCCCCAACGCCGATGCCGCCGACCGCCACATCTCTACCACTCACCCCTACCGCGCTACCCCCAACAGCCGTCCCGACTGCCACTCCCCTACCGCCCTCCAGCACCCCATTGCCTCCGCCAGCGAGTCCGGCCTTTCCCTACCAGGTGGATGTATACGGTAACTACAAAATTAACGGCGCAACTTACGGTCTAGATTGGAAAGGCCCTTACCTGGCGACCGGCGGCGACGACAAAATCGTGCGGGTTTGGGATGACCAGGGCAACAGACCTTTTATCCTGCGCGATCAATCGTCGCTGATTCCTTCAGTCAGTTGGGCCGGTGACTCCAGGCGGTTGGCGGCAATCGGTGAAGACGGCACCATCTTTATCTGGGACTTAAATAACGGCACACAACCAATCTTTAAGCAAACTGACAATATCGGCAAAATTGACTGCCTGGCATTTTCACCGGATGGAACACAATTGGCAATTGGAACCATGAGCGGGGAAGTCAGGATTCTGGACACACACAATAACCAGGTGAGCGTGTTGAGCGGGGGAACCAAAGCAGCCAGGATGGTCGCCTGGTCGCCTGATGGTAGCGCAGTGGCAGCGGCTTATTTCGATAAAACGGTGCGTATCTGGAATACGAGTGATCACACTTTAAGAGCTACCTTGACCGGGCATACCGACCTGGTTCTGGCGGTAGCCTGGTCGCCCGACGGCAGCAGGGTAGTCAGCGGTGGGGAAGATAACACCATCCGGATTTGGAACGCCCATAACGGCCAGCAACTGAACCAAATTAATGACCATACCCATTGGGTCCGGGGGTTAGCCTGGTCGCCCAACGGCAGACTGATAGTTAGCGCGTCCTACGATGGGACGGTGCGTTTCTGGCAAGCTGGCACCATGCAACCAGCAGCGCAAGTCTTATCACTACCGGGCCGGGGGGTGAGTGTGGTTTTTCACCCGGATGGACGGCTGGCGATAGTAGGCGATAACGGCAACGCACAAGGGCCGGGAAATATTACCACCCTACTTCTAGCTAGGATTAACTTGCAAAGTTAAAAAATCGTCTGGTATAGGATAAAAGTCATTTACAGTCAACCTTAGTTAGTAACTTATCTGTCCCTGAATAGAATCTTTTTTGTTCAAACCTTTATACAATTTATGTTCATTTTTTAGGGGTGAGCGGGGTAAATAATGAAACAACAATGTCCAAATTGTAACACAATCAATCCAAATCTAAACGCATTTTGCGTCAATTGTGGTTATAGTTTTCGTACGGTCGGCACCGCTGCCTCTACTGGTCCCCTGATAACTTCACAACCAACACCCGGCCTTACTGTTACCGCTAGAAGTAACCGGGGTTTGATTTTCACCCTGGCCGGGATGTTAGCAGCCCTGATGATTGCCCTGGCTGCTATTATCTTAATCGCTACCAGTGGCTCCAAACCTCCAACTGTAAATAATCCAATTGCCGCCGCTGCCGTTACATCGCCAACTGTGCCTTCCACTACCCAGGGTATTGCAGCAGGTACAAATGGACAGTCCTCAAATCCGGAAGGTAAAACGGAAAGTTTTGACGTGACTCCGTCAGTCCCGAACCCCACGACGGAGGTCCCACCGACTCCAACCAATACCCCCACCCCCACCCCAACCAATACCCCCACCCCGACTCCGACTAATACCCCCACCCCGACTCCGACTCCTACCAGTACACCTACACCGACGCCAAAGCCGGTTAGTAATGCTAATAAAATTGCTTTCGTGCAGCCAGATGATAACGACCATTGGAATATTTACACCATAAATTTCGATGGTACTGGACTTACCACCCTTATCCACCGGGACCAGGATGTGATTTGCCCGGCCTTTTCACCAGACGGTCAGCGGATTGTGTATGTATTGGACTACGAAAAGACCCGGCGGCAAATCCGTATTGTTAACGCTGATGGTACGGGGGATCGTGCTCTCACCGATGATAGCAGCAGAAATGAATACCCGGTTTGGGTGGATAACCAAAATATCATTTTCGTATCTTACCGCAATTACCCGTCAGAAAGCGGGAACTCCGATATTTTCCAGTTGAATGTGGATAACGGCAGTGAATTCATGGCAGTCCAACATGGTGGTTATCCAAGCAAGGTCGGTGACCTGACTACATTTACCCGTTTTACCGGCAAGTACCAACAAATTTTTGCAATGGATAGCTCTGGAACTAGAGCTCTGGAAGGTTTTAATAGTGATTTTGACTTTGGCATGATTTCACCTGATGGGCAGCGGATAGTAGCTTCACAAAATTATACCAAACTATTTTTGCTGGATCGGAATGGTAATAAAGAGCAGTTAACCCCCGACGACGAAATCGCTAAAGACCCTGTTTGGTCCCCGGATGGTCGGTATGTTGCCTATTTACTAAGGGGAGTATCAACCAGTGTATGGGAAATAAATATAATTGATGTCAATACCAAGCAAGTTCGGCGGTTATATACAAATGGAAAATTAAAATCCTACCTGGCTTGGGGACGTTAAAATGAAATTTATTCCTGCATCGTCTTACAAATATCTACTTACGGCCGGGGTGGTCCTTTTGCTTTTAGGATTTGGATTAATCGCTTATATCAGCAGCCTCAATGCAAACTACAGGCTTCAACCTGCCTCTGAAACAACTTCCAAGTCAGTCAATATAGCAGAAAGAGCAACTCCATCTCCCCTGGCCACAAATACCGCTAAACCAACGAGTTTATCCGGTACAGTTGTAACAGCACAAATTATTTATATAACGGCAACCACTGCAGTACTTCCAACCGCTAGTTCGACCAAACCTGCAACTTCCGGTTTAACCGCCACAACCACGTCTGTTCCCACGGCAAAAGCTATCTTCCCAACAGTTACACCTTCTCCTGAAGCACAAATAGCCACCGATTCACCTGAACCTGCTCCTACTTCTACTCCGTCAGCCCTTAATTTCCAACCGGCGAACCGGAAACTAACAGTTGAGGAACGAAACTCTATAAATAAGGTCGAACAAGACATTTCTAACCTGAAGGCTTCGCTGGATAGACTAGACGGCATTATGACCGATCTTCACCCTGAACAACCGGATTGGCAGGCGAAACTTGAACAAGAAATAAGCCTCTGGCAGGGGTTGTTAAGTTATTACAAGTCCACTCCGATGCCAGGCCGAGTGGGAAGCATGGTTATGCCGATCTGGTTAGCCGCCCTCGCCAGGCTGGACCGAGCCGGTCAGCTTATGCCGGTAGCTTACCAACAGGCAAACGGGAAAGGTGTGAGCCAGGCCGACCAAGAAGTAGCGTATGCCCAAATTGAATTAACCAGAGTAGGAAATCTTATTTCAAGTTTAAGACAGCTCTAATTTTATTGGGATTTGCTTTAGCATTGTTTAATAAGGAAACCATAATGATCAAGTCTGCAAAAAGTATTTTTTACAATGTATATTTTGTTTCATTTTTCCTTGGCAGCTTATTTATAACCTTTGCAGCCCCACAGGCTAAAGCGGAGGAAACTAAATTTTTCCCTGAAACTAACCACACGGTTAGTGGAAAGTTTTACCAATACTGGCAAGCCAACGGCGGGCTGGCTGTTTTTGGCTTCCCTATTACTGATGCTCAAAACGAAGTAGACCCGGAAACAGGCAAAACCTTCTTAACCCAGTGGTTCGAACGCAATCGGTTTGAACTGCACCCTGAAAACGCCGGAACAAAATATGAAGTGCTACTCGGTCTTTTGGGTAAAGACCTTCGCCGGGAAGCCTTAACGGTAGACCCAGCTTTCCAGAGGACTTCTTCACAAGGAAATAACAACAACCTCTTTTTTATTGAAACTGGTCACAACTTAAACGGAAAGTTTTTAGATTATTGGCGTTCAAATGGAGGTTTGGAAAGATTTGGATTTCCTATAAGTGAAGCGCAAAGGGAAGTTGATCCAGAGACCGGCAAGGTTTTTGTAATGCAATGGTTTGAACGAGCACGCTTTGAATTACATCCTGAGAACACAACCCCTTATGATGTTCTCCTAGGTTTACTTGGAAACCAAATTAAACTACCCAAAAGCAAAATTGAATTAAGCTGGAAAATTTTAGGCGACAAAGATGCCTGGCAATACCTGGCTATTGATAGTCAAGATCATCTTTACGCTGCAAATCACAACCGTATAAGCCAATTTGCTTCTAATGGTGAACTCCTTTCTACATGGGAAATTGGAACAAATAGTATCTGTGCAATTTCGATCAGAAACGACATCTTATATATCAGAGATATGCAAGGTAGTATTTTTAAATTTGGTAACAATGGCCAGTTGTTGAACAAATTATCGCTCCCCGCTCCAGGAGATTCTTTGGATTCGTGCGCAATGGCAATTGATGACCAGGGGACATTTTATATACAAGTAGATTCTCAGATATCGGTTTATGATTCCTCTGGCAACCTTTTACGAAGTTGGCGCCCTAACAGCGAGAATTTAAGTTTAGTCGGCATTCAGGCCATTGCGGTAAATAGACAGAGGGCTGTCTATATAGCAATGGAAGGAATAGATACGAATTCTGGTAGTTATGGCGAGTTTTTACCTGTAATTACAAAATTACAAAAATACTCCCAGCAGGGGATCTTTATACCAAATTACAACGAAAATGAGCTTGGCAAAGTAGTTTCATTCGCCATAGATAATCAGGGGAATATATTTCAGAGTTCAGGAAGTACTACAGATGCGGATTATGGTTATAGCGATGCAGGAAAAATTAATCCTGCCGGTGATCTTATTTTTAGCTGGGGAGATTATAAGAACAGAAAAATTGATGATCCGGGAAGTGATGGACAAGTCGTTATGCCAACCGGGATTGCGCTGGATAATCAGGGAAATGTTTTTATAGCAGATATTCTTTATAAAGAGGCAGGGTCTGACATTCACTATGCCAGAATTCAAAAGTTTCGACAGCGGTAGTTTTAATTTCTGGAGTTTTTAAATGCTTGGGCTTGAAGCGGTTTTTTCTCAGAATTATGTACCATACACCAAGCAAGAATACGCTCTTTATTTATTACTTAAGATAATTCCCCAAGGCAACCAGCTTGTTTCGCGGTTGCCGCTAAACATATCGCTGGTAATTGATAATAGCGGCTCTATGTATGGGGATGACCATCGGATTTATATGGCCCTTGAGGCTGCTACCCAGGTAATGCGCATGCTCGGTCAGGAAGACATTATCTCCGTTATTTCTTTTGCCGATAATGCCCAGGTAGTTTTACCACCGACTGCGGGTTCCGACCAATTGAACATCAGCAGAGCCATTAACAGTATCTTGCAGATGCCAAGTGGTGGAACCTGCCTTCCGATGGCGATGCAAACCGCCGCCGCCCAATTAAAGCCTTATATCTCGCAGTGGCGCACTAACCGCGTGCTAATTCTGACCGATGGTAACACAATTGATGAAGAATGGTGCCCGTACCTGGCTGGTATTGAAGCCGCCAACGGTATCTCCTTTAGCACCTTTGGTCTCGGCGAGGACTGGAATGAAAACTTACTCCGGGCAGTTTCCGACACAAGCGGTGGCAACTGGTATTACATCCCGACGCCCGGTGATATCAACAAAATATTTCAGGAAGAGTTGGGGCTTCTCCTTACAACGGCCTATAACAATTTGCGGCTGGAATTGAAATTCTTCCAGAATGATACGGTCAAAGAAATTAAAATCGTGTCACCTGAATTAAAAGATATTCAATACCAACCTGGTGCGGATATACGATTAAAAGAGTTTTCACTCGGCTCGGTACAAAAAGACCGGCCCTTATACTTGTTGTTAACTCTTTCGCTGGTAAGCCGCGAGCCTGGTCGTTATAACATTGCACTGGCGAAACTCCTTTATGACTTGCCTGGACAACCCCAGCAGCAAGTGGGACCGCAAGCTCTGGTAGTCGGTTATGTAACAGACCCGGCCCTAATTTACCCTAATGGTGAAGTCTTAAGGTGGGTAGATGATGCCCAGGTAGATAATCTGGTCCGCAAAGCCACGCAACTGGCTGCCAGCGGAGATACTCGCAAAGCAACCCAACTTTTTGAAAATGCCCGCAATATTAGCGATAAACGTGGGGACCGAAAAAAGACCCAGCTCATAATTGATGCTCTAGATGAGCTGGGCGTTACCGGGCAAGTTTCTCGGAAAACCCAATTACATACCTTAAACCAATCGCGCAAAACTAATATTTTTCTTGATAATAACTAAATAAATTCCAGAGCAGCCAGTAGAAGTTGTTTTCTTTTAGGGTTAAGGACAATTTAACCGAACCATTTTTAGAAAGAGATTTATGACCAAGAGCTGCCCCAATTGCAACATGATAAGCCCGGAGGTTAATCGGTTTTGCGCAGGCTGTGGTCATGAATTTATTGTACCGGCAAAGATAACTGGGCAGCTTAAGACCCACACTGAAACGGTCAAGACCATAGGGGTAGTTTATAAATCTCTAACCTTGAAGGTAGCTATCGCTACTTCGGCCATTGTGGTATTTGGGCTGGTAGGATTAATAGTTTACATGCTTATGGGTAAGGATAATCGAAATCCTACAGCTGAAAGCTTCGCTGTAGTAGCGGTTCCTACTTCAGTCGCTCCTTCCGCATCTGCCACGTCAGCCGTAACCCTGGCTATAAATAGCGCAGCTAAACCGGTTGAAACCTCAAAATTGCCTGAAATAACCCAGGTCCCGGCAACTACTGTAAGCAATTCTGTTACTGTTCCATCAACAAATACACCTATCCCCACTTACACGCCTGTGCCTACTTTTACTCCAACCCCGCAGCCTACTAATACCCCTACACCCACCCCTGAAGTAAAAAAGGAGGTTATTAACCTAACCAGTTTGGCTTTTACCAGCGCCTCGTCCAACCTTCCAGCGGAAGAGGATCCCCAATATGGACATTTGCAGTATGGGCCGGAAAAAGCAATTGACGGAAATTTAAGCACTTCCTGGGTAGAAGGCGTGGGTGGGCCGGGCATCGGTGAATCTCTTACATTAGACTTCCGGCACCCAGTCCATGTTACACGGTTTGGTATTGATGTGGGGTATGATCGGGATGACCAGGTTTTCGAAAAAAATTACAGGGTAAAGAAGGTCCGACTCGGTTTTTCCGACGGTAGTAGTAGTGAATTAAGCTTTGAAGACCGCCGGGGGATTCAATTTATAAATGTCCCGGAAAAAATTACCGGAAAAATTGAAATAGTAATTCTAGAAGTTTATCCAACCGGTAAATATGAGGATACCCCCATTTCAGAAGTTCAAATCTGGGGGTACGATAATTGAGAAAGACACTAAGCTGCGTTTTCGTAATAGGGATAGTTATAGCGCTAACAACAGCGGCCTGTGGAGAAATTACTACCCCACTCAATCCCGCTAATTCCAGGTCTTCTAACAGCGGTGAAATTGTGCCGGTAGTTGCCACTACCTCGCCTTCTTTAGAGGCACGTACACCAACTACATTAGCCACACCAACTCTTGTACCAACCCCTACAGGGTTACCTACTTCAACTGCATTGCCCACTTCAACTGTGATGCCAGACCCAACTGATACTCCCGCGCCAACCTTCACTCCCTTACCCTCACCTACACCTTCTCCCACACCTGAAGTAGCTCCGGGGCTCAGCCCCTTTGCCGCCGGTCTACGGCCCGAATTTTATGAAGATATTGCTGCAAATAAGAATATCCCACGGTACTACCTCAAAATCAATATTGAACCGGCTAAAAGGCACTTCCAGGGTCAGGAACGAATTGTTTATACAAACCGAACCGGGCGCCCCTTGCAGGATGTGGCGCTTCGCCTTTATCCAAATTTCCCCACTAACTCTCTGGGTGGCGGCAATAATATACATCTATCTGTAACTGCAGCTTCTATAAATGGAGTAGAGGTATCCACTGGCCTTACCGCTCAAAAAACGGCTGTACTTTTGCCGTTCGCAAGTAGCTTACAGCCTGGGGAAACAGCCCAACTTGAGTTAACCTTTAGCGCAGACATTTCACCTATTTCAGATGGAACCTATCCTTTGCCGTCCGCTTACCCTATGCTTGCAGTCAGAGAAGGGGATAACTGGCGGCTTGATGTTACCAATTTTGTGGACCGGGTTTATGCTGAAAGCGCTTTTTATGAGGCAGAAATAACTGCCCCGGCAAATTTTGGCCTTGTTACCAGCGGCCAGTTAATATCAAAAAAGCCGGGTGAAAATAATTCTATCGTTTATCTTTCACGGACCGGTCCTGTGCGTGAATTTGCGATGAGTCTGGGAGATTTTGCGGTAGAAGAAGCACAAGCCGGCGCCATAGTAGTACGGGTCTACAAAGCACGCAAAAGTAACCTGGATGCACAGCAAGTTAGCCGGGTAGCGGTGGGAGCTCTCAAAGTTTATGAAAAACGCTTTGGCCCATATCCTTATCCGGTACTAAATTTCCACTTACAACCCGGTACTTATGATGGAGGAGACGAATACCCGGGACTGGTAATGCTCTACAGCGCCGGCCAGGTAAACCCGGTTACACGCTATATGGTGGCCCATGAGACGGCCCACCAGTGGTGGTATGGGGTGGTTGGGGACGATATCTATCGCGAATCCTGGTTAGATGAAGCTTTTGCCCAGTATAGCGGAATTATTTACGATGAAGATGCCGAAAACCAGGATGTGGCTGCACGTGATTGGGAACGAGAAGTAATGGTACGCTACCGACAGGCTCTCCAAGATGGTAATTTACCAATCCTCAGGTCGCTGGCAGATTTCGGCAATTTTAATGTCTATTACCGCACAGTATATGGAAAAGGTGCTTTATTTCTGCGGACTCTCCGGCAAGAAATTGGAGATGCAGCCTTTTTTAAAGCGCTTCAGGTTTATTACCAGCGCTATCGTTATCAAATAAGCACCAGCGCTGCAGTTCAAAAAACTTTTGAGGAAGTAAGCGGACGTTCCCTTGATAGTATTTTTCGGTTATGGCTAAAAGGAACCTGATAAACCAACCGTGCACGTTTTTAACCGTACTCGTTTTTATTTGAAAAGGGCTTTTAATGGTAAAAGATTGTAATCAATGTCGAACAATAAATCCAAGTAGTAATCTTTTTTGCGTTAGTTGCGGTGCCTCCCTGGAGCCCCCGCTTTCCATCCCATTAAACGTAAATGGCCCGGCAATAACAATTACGGCAAAGCCTGCTTCCAGGCGAGGCTTTGTAGTAGGCCTGCTGGCTGGGTTAGCCGGTGTAAGTCTGATAGCAAGTCTGTTTTTATTGTCGGTTTTCATCTTTGGTAAAGATAATCAAACCGGCACCCAGGTAGGAGTTGTTGGTACAGTAACTATAAGTCGTGAAGAATTGGTAAATACTCAAAAACCCAATAATCCTGCCCCGGATACAACCGGCAATGCTAAACTGAATAAGGATGAAGCAGAAGCAGGATTTACCCCACAACCTGATCTTCCTACTTCACCAACCGCCATGGAAATTGCACCAACGCAAATTCCTGCAGCTACACCCACCAGCACCTCACAACCAACTAACACACCCATGCCGACTAACACTCCGGCACCAACTAATACGCCTGTCCCTACTGCTACCAATACACCTTTGCCAACCGATACACCCGTTCCTACCCCAAAACCGGCGCTATTTCCACTTGACCATCTAATGGCACAGTCGGGCACCTTTTTCTTTACATCTTTTCGCAATAATACCAATGAAATCTACCGTTCGGATTTAAATGGCAGCTTCAGCAACCCGGTTAAAGTTGTGCCATTAAACGGTCAAGGTGCAATTAACACTGGTGACCCTAATATCTCGCCGGACGGCCGATTCGTAGCTTACCACACCAATGGCTATGCCCCAAAGGATGCAAAGGGCAATGCGATTTCTACCGAAGTTTATATTTCACCGATTAATGATTTATCACAGCGGATTAAAATAGGTGACGGAGTTAACCCGTCCTGGTCGCCAGACGGTACCGGCTTAATCTGGGTTTCGGCCGAGTTGGGCTGTGGTGGTGACGACCTCATAATGATGAACCTGAATTTAAACGGTAGTTCTATAAGCCCTATCGGGGGCCCGGTCCGTATGACATGCGATGGCTTACGCAAACGGAACCCACGGTGGTCGGCACGAGGAGTAATTGTCTTTACTTTAAGTGATGCAAAAACCGATAATATAAATTTGCGGCTGGTGAAAATTCCTACTACAGCCCGTGACACCACTTCTTACATTCATTTAACCACCTTTGGGCTCTATCCTAACCTGTCACCGGATGGCGGCCAGATTGTCTTTTCCAGCGGGGATACTCAGGGCAGGAACTCACAGATTTTTGTGATTGGCATAGACGGAGGCACGCCCCGCCAACTTACTTCAGATGGTTGGAATTATCGGCCTGCATGGATGAGCAATAATTTGATTCTTTTTAGCAGTAACCGAGAGCGGCCGGGTCAAACCAGTTCTTCTATCTGGGTAATGGATGTTAATGGAACCGGGCAGCAGCGAGTTCCGATTCCTGGAGAGGACGATAATTACTCGGTAAACGGCTTTTTTAACTCTTAGAGAGGTTTTCCAGGCAACTTTGATGATAAAAAATATCTCACGCAAAAAGTTTATCCAGGCCGGGGCAGCGTTCCTGTTCGGAAGCTTAACCCTGGCAGCCTGTGGAGAGGAGGGTCAAATTTCACCCGCCCCTGGTTCTACTTCTCTAATACCAGAAGTAACGGCTACCATACCCGGTCCAACAACGCTTGCTGCCACCAAGGTAGCTACCTCTCAAACAACTTCTGGCCAAAATTCAACCGCCGGCGCTTCTATTACCTTTTCACCAACTAATGAAGGGGTGCCCAGCCCAACACTGGAGGTACCTACGACCACATCTCCGGCATCTACCACGCGGGCACCGGTAACTCAGCCAGCTCAAACAGCTCTTAAGCCGACGCAGGCGCCTCCAACGGCAACTTTTAATTCGGCAAACCTGGATATTACAACCAAAGTGGGGCAGCGGTTGCTGGTGGTTTTTCCAGGCACCGAGCTTACTCAATCGATAAAAAATTTCATATTAACGGTTAAACCCGGTGGTATTTTACTCTTTGCCGATAATATTAGCAGCCTTGCTCAAGTTAAAAAGCTGATAGCCGATTTACAAACCCTGGCTGAACAAAATGGATTGCCCCGTTTTATTATTACACTGGATGAAGAAGGTGGAATTGTCAGCCGAATGCCCCAGGACGGACGCGAAGGTATTGCGCCCAGCCAGATGGCCCAGGCAGCCGGAGGGTTAGAGGCAGTCCAGACTTGCGCCCATGAGACCGCCGCACGGTTAGCCGACCTCGGTTTCAATCTTAATCTGGCTCCGGTAGGAGATGTCAACAGCAATTACAAAAATCCGGTTATTGGCACCCGCTCTTTCGGCAGTGATCCTGACAAGGTGGCGCAGGCGGTTAGAGTGGCAGTAGCAGAGTACCTGGCTCAGAAGGTCGGCACCTGCGTAAAACACTTTCCCGGTCACGGCGGTACAGATGTTGACAGCCATACCGGTTTGCCGGTCGTCCGCAAAAACCGGGCGCAACTTGATGAAATTGAATTGAAGCCTTTTAAAGAAGCTATTGCCGCCGGGACACCGGCTATAATGACGGCCCATATTCTTTTTCCATTAATTGAGCCGAATAATTTACCGGCCACTCTTTCGCCCTACTTTTTGAAAAAGCTATTACGCGAAGAGCTAAATTTTCAGGGTCTTATCATTACCGACTCCTTAAGCATGGGTGCGATAAGTAATCGTTATGGTTTGGCGGAAGCAGCCCGCCTATCTCTAGTAGCCGGGGCAGATATGGTTATTGCCATCAGTGATTTGGCTGGGCAGCAAGCGGTATTTAAATCTTTAGTTACGGCGGCCCAGCGAGGAGATTTTGAAACGGACAAACCGGTGGAGCGAATTATAAATTTCAAATCTCGGTTCGCGGGGCCAAATAGCGCTGCCTTGCCGCAGGATACAGCCAAAATACTAGCCGCAGCTCAAAAATCAATAACTCTGCTTAGAGCGGGAAAATTATCCTCTCCCCTGGTCACCAATGATCCCTTGTTGGTTAATCTAGCCCTGGCGCAACCGTCCCAGGTCGAAGGGCAACCTCCTAGCACTATCCTGGGCGAACTCTGGCAGGCCAAATTTCCTAACCAACCTGTCATCGAAGTTAGCACCGACCCGACTGCAGGTGAAATAGACCGGGTGCTTCGCCAGGCAAAGAAGGCTAGCCAGGTCGTTTTAATAACTCGTGATGCTTACGACAATTCAGAGCAATTAAAGTTAGTCCAGGCGCTGCTAACGCTCGGCCCACCCCTGTTAGTAGTAGCCGTACGCGGTCCTTACGACCTGTTGGCCTTCCCTAAAGCCACCGGGTATTTATTGTCTTATAGTGATACCCCGGCCAGTATCCGGGCTTTAGTAGATGCTTTAACCGGTAATATTCCTATTAACGGCAAATTGCCTGTTAGTATCCCTGGGTTGTATGAAGTAGGGGCGGGATTACAATTGCCAGTTAAAGGTAGCTAACCAAAATGTGACAAAGATAATAAAATGACTATTAACCCTTGCCCAAATTGTCGAACTGTGAATCCGGCTTCTAACAGCTTTTGTGTAAGTTGCGGTGCAAACCTAAATTTAACAAAGCCAGGTAATGGTATAACAAGTTCCACTATCCCAAGAGCAAGGTCTAGATTTTTTTCTGACAAAGGGTTTATTACCGGATTAATTGCGGGAGTTGGCACATTACTAATTCTCATGGTGGGACTTGGACTTTTTTTCGGAAACAATCTATTGGAGGGTAAAAATAATACCGATTCGACAAGCAAAGCAGGTATTGACATTTCAAATACCCCCACTCTCGAAACGACCACAAAACCTTCGGAAGTGGCGACTACCAGTGTCAAAAACGATTTGCCTACACCTGTAGCCATTAATACAACAGCACCTCCGACAACTATATTGACCCCTACACCTAAGGTAAAAACGCCAACAATCTCCCCAACCAATACGCCATTACCGGCGGTAGAAAGCCCCACGCCTCAAATAACCCTTGTTCCCGCCGCAACCATTACTGCGGTTTCTACAAAAGCTGAAGAAATAAAAGATGCTGGTAACGATAATAAAGACAAAATTGCTTTTTGTCAGGAGGATGAAAGCAGCCACTGGTCCCTTTATACAATAAAAGCGGATGGAAGCGAACTTAGGAAAGTTATCAGCCATCCCGAAGGTGATATCGTTTCACCGGCTTTTTCGCCGGATGGAGTATGGATAGCTTATTCTTTACAATTAGATAACAACCATTTTCAACTTCGCAAGGTCAGATTTGATGGTTCAAATGATGTGGCGCTTACGGGTAATACCGAACGTAATGATAGTCCGGCCTGGTCCCCGGATGGAAAGCAAATATTTTTTGTTTCTAATCGCAATAAACCCAACCAATATTGGTCAACAGATTTATACATGGTAAATAGCGAAGGAGGCAACCCTACCCTGGTTGTAGCGGGAGGCCAATATGCCAGTATCAATAACGGATTGCTTTCTTATATTATTTTTAATGGCACCAGCCACGATCTATTAACCCAAACTTATCCTTCAGGCAATAATAAAAAAGTGCTGGCCGGTAACGGTGCTGAATATTTTTACAATTCTACCTCACCGGATGGAAGTAAAATTGCGGTTACCAAGGGTCTGGATAATAACCGTGCGATTTATCTTGTTAACCTGGATGGTTCACAGAGGCGGATTAGTCCTGAAGGGGAAACAGCAACTTATCCAACCTGGGCACCTGATGGTAATTACCTGGCTTACCTGGTTTTAACCGGAAATATTTGGGAATTAAACCTGGTAAATATAAATACAGGTCAAAGCCAACGTTTATTAACTACAGGTAAAAAGAAGTTTTATATAGCCTGGGGACGATAATCCTAGAATCATAAAATTTACCGCTCAATACATTAGCATTACCTTTTTATTGAGGGCCAAGCAGTATTGATTTATAAGTTCATTAATTTAAGAACTAGTTTGGCTACGCTTATTTCACCAACGGTACGGCACACTGGATAACCAGGTATGCATCCTGGAAGATTTGATAATTCATAAGTTTGCTACCAGCTGTCTACACTAACCCTTTTCTTTCCTCGATTTATCTATCTTTAACTTCCCACTACAAGTTCTTCCAGCTTTTTTCGCAAATAGTAAATAGCAGACCTGGTATAGCGTTGATTAGTAGATTTTTCATCCTTCTCCAACTCCTTAATACGCTGTTCAATCTCAAATGGACTCACCTGGACCTTAAAGCCATGATATAACTCATATTCGAGAGCATTATTCGGTGCGTCTTTGATAACTGTCTGGTAAGCAACCGGTGGCTGTCCTCGTTTTCCACTGGCTTTCCATTCTTTAGATGAAGGAGGTAAGTCAGGCAAAGGACCCGGTTTGACCAATCCTGTATTTTTAACCCAATAGGAACTATTGGCGTATGTCTCCACTGACCTGGATACTAAATTAGGTTCCTTCATCGGCTCAGGGTTTACATCCTCTAAATCGGATAAATGCTTATTCAAGCGTTTTGTTACCTTTCTTCCGGGGCCCTTTTTGTACTAATTGGTAAACCGAACGGTGTCACGGTGCGATGGATCCCAATTCGCTGCCAGAGTAAGCTTTGCTCAATATCTTTCAAACCGACTGAAATTCCAGAAATCTCTTTTTATAACTAAGAATAACACATACATACAATTTCTTTGACCCGGTGTAATTATAGCCAAAAGTTATAACATAATAATTAAATTCAAATCTTCAGGCAAATAATCAGGAGACTAATTAATGATTTCACAAAAGGAAGGGTTTGTACCTCCCTGCCGCCTCTCCCAAGTTAGCCCAAAAGGTTAAACTTTACCTTCTCCTGACTTCGAAACAGCTCACCCATCCCGGCACCTGTTGTAACCGATACAATATCCCACAATTAAAAGATAGAATACCCACATCTCGGAACTGTAAAGAAAAGGAACTACTTTTATCATGTTTAATAGCCAGCCGTCACATTATTTTTACTGTTGATGGCGTTTTGAGAATGGTTGAGAGGTAGTGTATAACTCTTTTAGGCCATATTTAACGAACCTGCAGATTTGCAAAAGCACGGAGTAGTGCTAAGTCTGGTTTAGGATTTTCTTAAACGGCTTAGATTTTTAGAGTCGGAGGCTTTCATCGTTATATACTTAGTCAAAAATAAGGAGAAATCGATCGTGACTACTCAAGCTTCAGGTAAATACTTCAGTCTAGCGATACAAACCCCTAGCCGATTTACAATCAAGGTCCGCAATCTGGAAGAATCATTACCTTACTACAGAATCCTACTTGGCGAATTTTCTTATGGAACTGATCGGGCAACCGCCATTTTTGAAACAGGCGAACCACCAGTTAAGGTTACATTAATTGAGGAGCCCAGTTTACCAGCTGATTTTGGCAAACCCTGGGGACTCGCCGTTCTTGTAGACAGTCGTACGCACAAAACATTGGGCTTCTCCCGCTTTTTAAATGAGCCCAACACTTTACCTGTTTTCAATGAGGCAAGTATTAATTTCCCCTACATAATTGAAGATACAGCCGGGGTTTATGATCCGGATTATTATGAGCATGTAGTAATCCTGATTCGGCAAACCAATCACATTAAAAGGCAATGAAACCCGTGACCGTATATGAATAACTAGTAAAAGACCGAGGTTCGTTGGATAAGCAGTTCGTTGCAACAGACCGCCTATCCAACCTGCTTTCTAGAACTTGAATTGCCGACGTTCTATTTTCCAGGGGCTTTTGAATGTATCAACCAGATCCATGAGGATTTAAATGATTAATGATACGCAAGAGAATTGGCGGCCTCGTTGGGTTGTAAAACGGGGTTAAGAGGTATAACTAACGATTTTAAAAGGCCAAGCTTACCATAAAAAGACCAATGGTTTGTCGAGCAGAAAAAGGGGCAGTAGTATGGCAACTAGTGGGATATGACTGTTTTGAAAGGAAAATTCTTACACACAACTGGCAGAATTGTACCGAACTGTAGGGCTGCACACTAATGCCTTTCAAACCTCGATGAAACTACTTTTAAAATGGTGGTAGGGTAGTTAACTTTACCGCAAATACAATAATTCCCAAACTCCTTTGCAAGGGCTACTCGCAGCTATATATTTTGGGGGCGACGGCTAGAATCATTGAGGTTTCACGACTCTTGACCCGGTACAATTTCTCAACCAACTTGTTAACCTCCAAAACTCGCGGTAGAAGCATGCTGTTTTACAAGAAAAGCCGGTATCATTGGTTGGTAAAGTGGTACCCGTTACAAACAACCACCAAAGGGTAAGTAGTTGCCATTTCGCCAGCAGTATCGAAAGTGCGGAAGAGCCTTTCTAATTGACTTCCAACATAGGTTAATAAGCTTATGCAAGGCAACTTTTTAGTCTGACTTAATAATTTCCTCCGGTGCTAAAAGTAATTCTTCAAGGGCAATTTCAGTTAATGGTAAATACCTTATATTACTTAAAATAGAAGAAAGCTTAATTTTGCTTCCAAATTCTTTTTCATTTAGCTGATATAGCTGTTTAATTAGTATTTCTCTGGATCGATTTTTTCCTAGCTGCTTAGCTTTTGCTGCTAACAGCACATCCAACTCTTCCCATTTAGCATAGATCTCTGGGTTTATTTTTCCTATTAACCTACGTGTTAGGTCTTTTTTAAGCCAATCCCAGTCTCGTGCTTTTAAAAGGCTATAAACTACAGGCGCTTTTTTTAAACTGGATAAACTAGCCCTTTCATTTTCTGTACAGATTTTTAGCCATAATTTGCGACAAACTGCAATACTCAGATGTTTATTGTCTACGATTATGGTTTTTATTGAACTGTCTTCAAACTTTTTGATAATAATTTCTCCTTTTGGGTATCTTGGTAAACCGAGTCGCGACGATTGTTTAAGTAATTCTTGTTCAGGAAAACCTAGCTTTTGGACTATTTGACCCAAATTTAAGTTTGGGTCTCCCCAGAATTTAATAACTTGACTGTCCCATAACTTTCCAAAGGTCTTAATCTTATCTATTTGAATATCATCCGCTTGGCCCATTACAAACTCATAACTTTTTACATTACGACAATAGGTAAATCCACAAAAGAGACACTTAAATGAACCGAAAGAAACAGAAGTCCTCCTACAAAAACCTTTTTTATAGCTGAATATAGTTTTTTTCTTATAATCAGGGCAGCATGGATTAAGACAAGGCCAAGGAGATGGTTCAAAAGGATAATGTCTTTGTGAATCATTAAAAAAAGTCATTATATCGCTGCCTAAAAAATTAATTACCAGCAAAAAGAAAGTTGGGTGCTTTACTAAGTTAGGATAGAGTATTTTTCCTAACCAATTACCTGCGCTACCTTCTAACTCACATTGCAGTTTCTTTTGAAGGGGTGGACTGTAATAATTATTGAAATCTTTTAGTAATTGGGAAATCTGAAGCTCCCCATCAAGATTTATATATCCTTTTTTCGTAAGAAGTATATGACAGCGTCTGAGTATTTCTTCATCATCATAAAATGGTAGTTGAGAGCCGTTCTCTAGCAACCATTTTGCTTGGTTTGCAAGGCTCAAATATACTTGATCCATAATGTTTTTTTTATCAATTACTTTTGGTACCAGTGCTGCTACTGAGTTGGTTTTTAATTCCTGTTCTAAAGATTTTATTTTATTTTGTCCAATAACTCCCATTTCTACCGTACTCACTTTTAAGAAAATTTTGTGGTCAGGACAAACCACCACATTAATCAACTGGTGTACACGGTGCCAGTAAGCTTCCCCGTAAGATGAGCGGTCTTGCTTTACACAGCCTGGACAATAACGAAAATAGGTTAATGGTTCTACATGGGTATCCAATAAGGCAGCATTGTACGAAGGTATTGATATTTTATTGCCACTTTTCATGTCTTCTTTTAAGTTTTTGGCTATATCTCCTCTTAAAAAGGGGGCATAAAATGGAAACAGAGTGTGTTTGTCAATGATGTAATCACTTGTATAGACATTTCCTGGTGGTAGGCCAAGCAATAAAAAGTTTATATTGCTTGGCAAAGCATAAAATGCTTTATAAGGTTTAGTACCAAAATAATCCTCAATTAAGGCATAATCGTTTTCATAGTCCATTTGATCCTTAATTCTTGCTATATCACTGTAAAGTAGTTCGTCAGGGTGTGTATCAAGCCAGAAAATTTGTCTTCGGTTCATTAAATTAACATTATCTAATTTCATTTCAATGTCCTTCAAAATTTCGACATAAAAAGTAAAAACGATTTCCACAACTGCAGGTATTTGTATGGCAAACCTTTTCTTTATTTTTATCCCTTAAAAAGGTTTGTGAATTCCTTAAACAAACAAGGCCAAAAATATCAAAATTACTCCATGTTGTAATAAAACAAAAAAGAAGGTAACAAATATAGGAAGGAACGAGTTCAAATGAGGAAAAAGGCTTGAGGGGAAAGACAATAAAGTTGGATACTTTCCCCTAATTACCCCCTTATTACTTGTTCACTCGATCTAATATGGTGGGCTTTTAGCAATACCTGAAAATAAAATGCTATTTCTTACCGATTTAAACGTGTTACGAAATATGCCACTGTAATAAGGAAAATGATGCCTTTATTGTGAAAAGTATCCAACTTTATTGTCTTTCCCCTCAAGCCTTTTTCCTCATTTGAACTCGTTCCTTCCTATATTTGTTACCTTCTTTTTTGTTTTATTACAACATAGAATATGGGTATTTCGGCGTTGTTCGAAACACCAGTATATCCCCTGATGGAATTGTTAAAGTATGTTAGTTAAGGAGCATGTGATTATTATTCTTTGTCTTATTATGGTAAGAAATCCAGGGTTACATTACTCATTAGGGTAAGTAACCTCTCGGTTATTGCCCTTTAGATGTTTTTCTAAACAGCTACTCCCTATAATTAACTGATAGTTAGATTAAGGATAATATCAATTTCGAAATTTTGAGCATAACCCTGGATAAAATAACTAAACTTTATACCCCTAAGATTATGGATTAAGATATTCTTGAGGGTCCTTTATATAGCCTTCACTAGAAAGGGCTTCGTAAGCTGTTAGATTCTTATTTTCTCCCTCCCTTACGATTTTAATAAGCCCAGTGTTCTGAGTATCCGGTTTCTTCGACCTTCGCCTGGGCGTAGGCTCAACTTTAATCCCTTCAGACGGTTTACTGTTAGAAGTGTGGTTTTTAGAGTTACTTACAGGTTTTTTGCTAACTTCATGAGGTTTCTTAGCATCCTCTTGAATTCCCGTTTCCTTACCGTTGCTATTAAGCATTTTTCTGAGATAATAATCAAGGCTTTCAAGTTCAACATCCTCATAGCGTTTTAACGCATCTGTATCACCTAATCTTAAAGCTGTAAGAATAGGATTAGCCAAGTGAAATGACTCAGTTGCTACTGTCCTGATCAATTCTTCTGTTAATGTTTCTGTTTTATCAACGATGGCCTTCATCTGCGACAGTAAAAATGCTTTGACGGCAATATCGATAATACCCTGGCTTACCTCATAGAGAACATCGATAAAGCGTTCATTGAGCTTAACTGGTTTTTGTACATACTGGTAATCCCAAATACCCTCAAGGAAACATTTCCAATCATCATCGTTTGACATTCTGTCCCAGACTACATCTCCCATGCCACTTGCACGTCTGGCCTGGCTAAATTCCTCACTCATCAGGACTTTGGCCTTTGGGGTTCCAACGAGAATAACAGGTACTCCCATCATGTTAACAAGTTGTACAAAGAAGTTAAGCATGAGGCTATCACCCCCGTTTTTCGCCGCCTTAAGACGTTGAATTTCATCTATCACAAGTAATCCAACACAATGGTTTCCACACACGGTCTTCATACCTTTAACCTTTGACTGGATTGTAGAGCCCCTCTTATCTACATAGTTCTTGTGATATTGTGTGTTCAGAATATTATCGACAGCGTCAAAAAAGTTTGTACATAAACTGGAAATTAATCCATCATAAGGACACTCAATTTTTAGCCAAGTAATTTGGATAAAAGTAAACGGCTGCCCCTTATATTGGCTGTGATAATAAACCTGTGGATATAACATCAAAATTGTTTCCAAAGAGTAACTTTTCCCCACACCACTTGTTCCGATAATAGTAAACCCTGATGCCCTGGAGGGAAAATTTCTTACCCGGGGCCCTTTTTCCCCAGTATTGTTTTCTCCAGGCTCTGTTGCTGCAATCCGCTCAAGGACATCTTTCCTGAAGGTAGGCTTGATTGGGTTACGAAATACAAGGCCTGATCTAAGCGCAATCGAAATCTTTGTTGCAATGTTGTAGTGAATAGTCATAGGCATGAAAAAATTACCAGTTTCAAAAAGAACATGCATTCGCTCATCTGGCGATAAGTAACGCAGCTCCTCTTCAACACCGGGATCATACGTAAGCATTTCCAGGTAATCATCCTCAGTCCAGATCCCAGGTAAAGTCCCAATTAAAGGATTATCTTGGTAACTTGGTATATTTTGTTGATGGTAAGAAGCTAATTCCTGATCCCCTACTAATAAAGAGTAATTGTTTCCATAAATAAGGTTATCATTTTCCTGTTCCATTTTTCCCATTACCTTTCATTCGTGATTCTCTTATCTTGCTATTAAACCGAATAGTACCGGGGTTGGAATTATGTAATTCTGGCCCCTCTTGCTTTACATCAACAGGAGGTAATACTTGCCCTTCCTGGTTCAAATTAGAACCCAATAAATTCCATGATTCTTTCCTACTTATACCCTCCCTTTCCTGTATTCTATTAGCTTTGTTATCCTGAAGGCGTGAATAATCGCTTTTACCACGGTTTGCTTCTTTAGTCTTTTTGTCAGCTTCGTTCACAATTTTTTGATTACGAGCACTGGTTTCAGCATCCGCTTGCCATTTTTCCGTCTGATCATCGTCTTTTTTGGCTTTCAATTTATTGCGATAATCCTCGACTGAATACCAGCTTTTTCCCTTGTACGGATCCTCCTCGGTTGATTGTAAAGAACAGGGTTCTATCCTACGCCCATTATCCAAAACTAAATAGATTTCATCACAAAGCCGAGGATCATACTTAGCCTCAACCTTGATTGCACGGCGCCCAGCTTGGACCAGCAAATCATTATAGTTTTCTTCAGCCCATTTACAGTCATAAAATAGATTTTTAAATTTAACACCACGTCTGGTGATAGTAGCCGACTCTTTAGGTAATAAGGCTTGGCGAATAAAAGAGCGGCTTCGCTGCCTTAATTGTCCAGCAGAATTTCTAAGACTCCAATTCCATACATCAATTGGGTGAGGTTTAACTTCGTCTTTAATCATTGCTTCTGTCATACGAAACTTTGTATTGGGTCCATCTATCTTGAAGGTCTTATTATGGTTCAAAACATTATTGATGATCATTTTAGTGTACTCATTTATACTTAAGGTGGCATTGAACTTAGAATTTCTAGCTCCTTTACGCTGCTTTTTAGGTACTGAACCTGGTGCTTGTCGGTTTGTTATAAGGTTTATTAGGTCCAAACTTTTTTCAACTGTATTCTTAAAATCTCCACGGTAGGAGGGCATACCAATGGCTGAAATACCAAAAGCATTTACTAAATTGTCTCCATTTTTACCAAAGAGCTCAGCGCGGTCAAAAGTTAAACCTTCACAAATACCATAAGGCCAGTCTTCATCTTTTAGATCGATACCAAATTCTTTGCACCAGCCAACTTTTTCAGTAAAGGCGTTCTCCAATGCAAGTATTGCAGATAAATAACTAGTAGTTAGTCTAGAATTGATTGATAAGTAGGATAACGATTTTGCAGCTTTTGGCGAGCTTTGGCATTTGTAAATTGCCAGTTCACTTTCGCACCTCTGGCGTTACGTTCATCCTCCAGAGCCGCC